>Ash_p1__coassemble_5339_pt1 | contig 3258 bp, 2 predicted proteins | sample Ash_p1__metabat2_high_PE_021 | metagenome-assembled genome bin Ash_p1 | reverse complement strand
GCAATAGTCTACCACAACCTTTATTGCATTCAGATGTCAATTGCCGACTCGGCAAAAGTAGGCAGTACGGCAATATTAGACTTGTACAAGCGAAATCGAGTCAATTCGGAAGATTCATTGCTGACCATAGCACTCGTGACGCAGGCTTACTACTTGAGAGGAGATACTGACTCTGCTTTAATTTTTCAATATAAAGTGGAAAAAAGCCGGCATAACAATGCCAAGCTGATTCTATACAAGTTCTTGGCAAAGCATTATCAGGAACAAGAAAACACAGATTCAGCCTTTAAATACCTGAAACTCTACGGCAAAATGGACTCAGTATGCCTGCGTAACCTGCCTATAGAATCTTTGCTGAGCACAGCGCACCGCATAGAACAGGAAGAAATACAAGAACAGGCAAAAAAACAAAAGTTTATCATCCTGCTTGCTTCGTTTGCTGTGCTTCTCTGCATCATACTCTTTCTTTGTTTGCGACACAAGCGCAAAATGTCAACAGCTTTTGGCACCATTGACAAATTAACAGAAAATCTAGAGTCATCGAAAAAAGAATCAATCCAGCTTCAACATCAGACAAACAAACAGGAAAAAGAAATTGCACGGACTGAACAAGAAAAGCAACAGTTTAAAGACAAACTGGACCTGACTAAAAAATCACTGAATGAGGTACAAAGCGAACTGAAAGAAAAAGAAACCTTGCTGGCTGAAACAATTCATAAAATAGAAGGCTATCGAACGATTATCAGTAAAAAGAATTCAAGGATAGCTCAAGTGCAACGCAACCACGAGAAATCTGTTACGAATGCAAAAGAACAAAGCCAAACTATCATACAAGGCTTTCTGGATAAATCTGTTCGTCCGGATGCAAAGATGAACAAGTCGCAAATGCAGTTTATAACAGACTCTTATAAATACAGCAGTAAAGAAAGAGCTGAATTCTTGCATTCCTTGGAGAAGCATACAAAAAGCTTAACCGCCACAGGTGTTCTTATTTGTATTTTGCTTCATGAGGGTTTTACTGATGAGGAGATTGTTACTAAATTGCACTACGATCCCAAAAACTTCAGAATGGCAAAATCGAGAGCCCGCTCAGCCATCGAGACTCCCGAGAATGCAGACTCTGATTTCATCAAAAAACTACTCCGAAAATTTGACTATAAAAGAAGCAGCAAATAAGATGCTACGGCAATCAGAATAGCCTCAACACGTTCCAAAAGCAGCAACTGTTCAGTTGCTGCTTTTTTAGTTTTCATCGAACAATGCAACATTTATCTTGCAACATTTTTAAATTAGTTGCCAAATACAAGCGTGAACGGATGTTGTTGAGCTTTCCTTCCTCTAAAACGGTTTTCATTAACTGTTTCACACGGCCATAAAGAAAGAATCGTAGCAAAATGACAGCAATGTATGATGGGTAAAGAGAATGAAAAGCGTAATTTTTGCGGCTTTAAAAAAAAAGAAATGTTAAAAAATTTGGTTAAAAAAAAAAAAAAAAACTACTTTAGTTGCGTCTAAAAGTTCATGGAGTATAAACTGGCAAAACCGAAAATGTACAAACGGACTTTAAGACACAAAGAATTTATTATAGCGAAGACTTAATTGACAACAAAAAAATCTACACCATGCGCACACTGATTCTCCTATTATCCCTGCTCTTGTCCTACAATTATTTGTATGCTCAAAAGGAAGACGTAATGTTTATTCTTAGAGAAGTAAAAGTTAAGGATGCTGTAACCAAAGATTTATTAGACAGGTTTAATTTTACTGTCTACGACACAAAAGGAAAAGCTGTAAAGGCAGATGCCAACAAACAAATCCATTTCGTAAATGACAGAGAGGTATTTTCAGGATATACTATCATACTCAACAGCCTGATGGATACTCTTATCATCGAAGCACAAAGAGATGGTTATGAATATGCTGAAAAAACAGTCTGCATTACCGAAGACAAATTGATGAAAGCAGTCGGAAACCGTTATTTCTGGGATGAAGAAGTTCTGCTTACAACCAAACGAATGCCTTACAAAGAATTGGATGAAGTGACTGTAAATGCTACGCGCATTCTTATGGTGCAGAAAGGAGATACCCTTATTTATAATGCAGCCGCCTTGCAATTATCTGCAGGATCTATGCTGAACGACTTGGTGCGCGCATTACCCGGAGCACAATTGGACAGCAGAGGAAAAATATCCATCAACGGTGAACCGGTAAAAACGTTATTGGTCAATGGAAAGGATTTCTTTAAAGGAGACCCGAACGTAGCCTTGGATAATCTGCCCTATTATACAGTAGACAAAATCAAAGTTTTCCGTAATTTGGGCGACCTAAGGAATGCAACGCACCAGGATTCTATACGAGCAAAAGCAAGAAATCCGGAACTCACCATGGATGTTCGACTGAAAAAAGAATACAGCAGAGGATGGCTGGCTAATGCCGAAGTGGGTGGAGGACTGCGTACGTCAGAGAATAAAGGAGAGGTATATCGTGGAAGAGTATTTGCCATGATGTTCTCGGACCATGCTAAACTCGGAATTTACGGCACCGCCAATAACGTGGGAGATAATCACAAACCCACTCACAACGGAGAATGGCGGGAAATGCAAGCCGAAGGAATGGGAGAACCTGTCATCCAACAGGGCGGCATTGACTATAGCGTAGAAAACAAGGATGGAGATTTGAAATTTGAAACAACCTTGGATGCCCGACATGAAACAAACACAGTAGAAAACAAGTCGGCAAGGCAACAGTTCTTTGATACTGGCGATATATTTAGCCGCAACAGCAGTTCCAATCATTCCAATAATTCTTCCATGAATTGGAGGGCCGGTTTTTCAAAGAACAAAAGGAAAAAATATTATGTATCAGTTGCTCCAAACATACATTTCAGCAAAGGAAGAAGCCGCAGCACCGGACTTAGTGCCACTTTTGACACCGACCCGCAGGACAAAGAGATGGTATCTTCTTTGGACAGCATATTTTACATGCCGCACAGTCAATCGTTGCTGCAACATATCATGTCTTCGCAACGGACAATTAGTGTCCGTAAAAATTATTTCTTGACTACAGGAATACAAGCTAATGCAGGTATTTATCTGCCACTCACAAAAGACAATCTGAGATTCAGTGCCGGATTCAATTACAGAGAAATGGAATCCACTGATATCGGTCTTTCTGAAGCATCAAGACGGGACTTGCAGAATTACTACGAAAACTACAGAAGCCAAGCCCCCCATCATGACTTAAATTATAATTTAGGGG
>Ash_p1__coassemble_4183_pt1 | contig 4217 bp, 2 predicted proteins | sample Ash_p1__metabat2_high_PE_021 | metagenome-assembled genome bin Ash_p1 | reverse complement strand
AAACGTATATTTACGCAAGCTTGCAACAAGCGATGCAGGCCGTAATAATCTTTGATGAATTTCCTTTTAAAATTGACACTATGGGATGGGATGTTGTTGCAATAGGACTAAAGCATGATTTACCGGTAGACGACCCGCCGGCTACTGCCCAAGCTGTTGCCAGGAGAATGAATACAAACATAAGACTTGTTTACGAAAATAAATTTATTTATGACGAAAAGAGCAACACCGTAACTTATAACATGGATTATGAAGTTATAGAGCTGGGAATGTTTACCGTGAATGAGCATGGTGACTTTCTGCAAATGACCGTTGCAGATTACCAAAAACTACTGTTGGTTAAACAATATGGTGCACACAAGTTGTCGAAATCAACATACCGTAACTTTTTTGGGAATCGAGATACCTTTCTTTCTGAATTATCATCCAGCTCGTTCGAGTTGTATGAAATAGCAAGTAATGACGAAAATGAAACATGCATTCGCATATTCAAAGAGAATGTTGATATTGACATTTTTGTAAGCGAAAGATGGTCTGCATGGGAACACTACTTCCACAACAAACGCGAATACAAACAAATTTTACAGGATTACAGAATGCAGATTTATGAAAAAGCCAGAATCTTTGGTTGCAAAGAAGTAATAATCTGTGCGGATCAAGGTCCGGGAGGCAATATCTACGACAACATGAACCTGCCATCAGACAACCTGATATCCTATATAAAACATTATGAATACTTGAAGGGCTATGGATGGATTACTGATTCTGAGGCTGATGAATGGAAAAATAATGCAAGGCACATTTTGTTCGCGTCAGCTATTCAAGAAAAACCAGACCTGTCTGACAAAGAGTGGGTGGATGTAATTTTTGACGATTTTGCAGATATAGCAACCGGGAGGACAGTGGCTCCCTGAACTTGGTTTTCGACTTATCAGTATACCTCGAAATAGCTGAATCTCATGGAAACAGTCTGCTGCAACGCAATACTCTTTGCAGAATAAAGTCACTTCCAAAATCAAAAGTACGACAGATTGGATAGCCTGGTCATAACTTTCTCTCTGTACTGTCTTTTCATAATCACGAATGGTTGATAATGCTTTTCAAAATAACCACCAAACAGCTTCTAAACGGTTTTAAAATGCTTTTAAACGCTGTTTAAATATTGCCAGGGCAATGACAAGAGTTATGACTACACGGCAGGACCTTTGGCGAGTGTCAGCATTCTGTAACTGGTATGGTTTGTGGTACATTTTTCCGTTGAAACGCTGCTTTTTGTCTTGAATTGCATTTTTCTTTGCATTTTGTTTGCAGATTAAGATAATGTAAGTATATTTGCAATAGAGAAAGAACGAAGGGATACTCACATGTCGGCTCGAAAGAGTGCAGGCTTCGGGTATGACAGCGTTCTTTCTTTTTATACAAATGTCATATTGTATATCAATTCCCCATCTGTCAGTTTACATTTGAATTTAATATTAACGTGAGTTCAACGAAGTATAAGGAACTAAAAATTTGGTATTTAGCGAAATTATCGTAACTTTAAAGTGCTAAAAATCAAAAGTCTACAAACAGCAGAACATCATTACCACCGAAATGCAGAACCTGTTGAATACCCATTGCACAGCCGAAGAGCTTGCCGAATCTTTAGACCGCATCCTGTTTACCGCCACTGTCAGCTATCTGGATCCGATGAACGGCGGCACCACAGAAGATATCGTGAACGACGTGTATAACATCCGCTTCCTGCTCGAAGCTTTACGCCGATGCAGTGCGGAAAAATAACTGCACAACAGCCATAATACAGAGTTTCGGAGGTGATTTTCCCCTCGAAACTCTGTTTTTTGTTTTGAATTGCTTATTTTGGTGCATGCGTTTTGTAGTCGTTTTGTTTTTCCTGGGTTTTATTTGTTTTTATAGTCATTTGTTTGATTATTAAATATAAAATTGTATATTTGCAAAACAGAGGCATTGCTTGCAGTTGTCCCGCGCGAAAGCACACAGGGAAGAGACGAGGCGGTGCCTCTATTCTTTTAACAGTCTCATATAATGCAAAAAATACCCGTCATTATTTACTTTGCATTTAAATTCGATAATCCAGTCGTCTATTTTATATTCATATACTTTAAAAACAAGAGCGTCTTTATGGTCTCTTGACTCTTCATCACGTATATATTTAGCCTTAGGGAAAAGCAAATGTGCCTGTCTGGCAAGCTTTAATCTGTATGGGTAGTCAGGAGAATCCTTGTACTTTGAGATAGTTTCCTCATAGAATTTTCGATTTATAACTGTTAATACTTTTTCTTCCGGGGTTGCAACTTCAAATCTTTTCATCTCTATTTTCCCAACCTTAATTACTGGCAAATTTTCCTTATACCATCTTGTCAGTTCATCTCGCATCTTATTTATCTGGTTTTTCTTTTCCCTGTTTGCTTCCGCTTCTTTCATTTCCTGTACAATCTTACACGCCCTGCACAACTCATTATCCGGAACATCCGCCGCCAGCTCCAAGTTCCCCGGCTTCTTCTTACAGTCAATGCAAGCCTTTCGTGTATAAGCATTATACATCGGAAAGCACGTCATGGTTTTGCCCGGATTGAACAGGAACATCTCACGGTATTTGCCGGCTGTGGCTTTCAGTCCCAAACGCATGGCTTCCGCTTCGTCCGACTGAGTGTATTTGCTTCGGCGCACCTGAACCACGGAACAGCGGCAATTCCAATTATTTGGCGGAAAGTATTCGTCCCAAAACTTACTGTTGATAGGCAATGTGATGCCGTGCAGGTCGCGATGCGTGGGGCGCACACGTTTATCGCCGATGGTGCGGTATTGCAACAAATAGCGGTCGCCGTCCTTTTCAAACTTCTTCCATCGTGCCGCCATGGATGCAGAACTTTGCGCCAGGTGGTATTCTGCCTGTAAATATTGGCGGTTGTAGGTTTTGTGCACCCGACGCACTTCTGCCAAAAACTGCTCGAAAGGCTTGATGTTGCCGTCGGCACCCACCAGCGAAGGAAAGGCTTCTTTCAGTTCGTGAAACGTCTTGATACCGCTGAATACATAGTTGGATTCCTTGAGCCGCTGCACACTGATTTCGTCCAGGGGCGTTTCTTTGATGGCCGTGTCTACAGCGTGATCCAAAACAGCTGCGTGTGTTCGGATGAACTGTTGCACCTGTTCCGTCTTCAGATCTTCGGGTTTCAAGTCCTTTTGTCGCCACAGCCACGCCATGAGCAGAGGAAAGGCAGAAGCCAACTCTGTTTTCAGCCGGGTTCTTTCTTCGTCCTTTTCTTCGTTGTCGTTGTCGTTCTTGCCGGCAAGCTGCATGGTTGCGGCATATCTCTGATGCAGCCCCTTATAGTCTTCGGGGCTTAATCGAAAAAATCCGTTTCCTGTGGCAATGCTCAGACAGTTCAAGAACTCGAAAATCCCAATGGAGTTTCATTGTCTTTTCGCCAATACTTTCTTTACTGATTTTAAACACCCAAAAACTTTTCAAACAGAATCTAAATAGGTTCTAAACACATTCTAAACGCTTTCTAATGGGACGGAAGTCATAAGTAGATGTGTAAATGTATAGTGGATTGGCTGTTTAGATGCTGTTTAGGCGCTGTTGCGAAAATGCCCCAATTTAGTTTGGCATAAGCATTTTTCGGCAATCGTGCTTCCGGAAAATCTTCGGAATGTTGCTGCAGAACTGACACTGACTTTGCGGCATGTTCAAAAGGTGCTGAATGGCACGGCTGTCAGCTATCGGGTGATGGAGCAGTTGGTTCGTATCGGTATGCAGAACCGGGAAAACAGCATCTTTCGCAATGAACAAAAAACTTATCAACCCTTGATTTTCTTGTTTTCTTAAGCAGAACTAAACGGAGAGGAAGCATAACCATGGAGCAGAACATTATCACCCGAAGTGCAGAACCTGCTGAACACCCATCGCACTGCCGAAGAGCTTGCCGAATCTTTAGACCGCATCCTGTTTACCGCCACTGTCAGTTATCTGGATTCGACGAACGGCGGCACCACAGAAGATATCGTGAACGACGTGTATAACATCCGCTTCCTGCTCGAAACTCTGCGCCGATGCAGTGCAACAGAATCATTTTTGCATTTTTCTTTGCAGATTAAAATAATGTAAGTATATTTCCAATACTTGGGCATGCAAATGCTTCAGGAACTTGCTTACATCGGCTTCTGTCTTGAACTGACTAATAAACTCC
>Ash_p1__coassemble_1237_pt1 | contig 12362 bp, 9 predicted proteins | sample Ash_p1__metabat2_high_PE_021 | metagenome-assembled genome bin Ash_p1 | reverse complement strand
TTGCAGCCCTGCTTTGTATGTTCACGCTGAACAGTTGTAAAAAAGAGCAACCACAAATGCCAGCAACAGCATACAAAACAATGACAGTACAAACTCAAAGCCGCGAACTCACTTCAAGCTATCCGGCAACCATTCGCGGTAGACAAGACATCGACATCTACCCACAAGTAGGCGGTACATTGCAAAAATTATTTGTCAAGGAAGGAGAGCGCGTAAAGAAAGGCCAGACTCTTTTCATTATCGACCAGGTTCCTTATCAAGCAGCATTGTCTACTGCTGTTGCCAATGTAAAAGCTGCCGAAGCTGCAGTTGCTACTGCGGAACTGAATTACAAGGCAAGAAAAGAATTGTTCGACCAGAAAGTCGTATCTGAATTTGATTTGCAAAGAGCACAGAATGACTTGCTGAGCGCAAAAGCTGCCTTGGAACAAGCAAAAGCACAAAAAGTAAATGCAGCAAACAACCTTTCATATACTGTAGTAAAGAGCCCATCTGACGGTGTTGTAGGCTCTCTGCCTTACCGCCAAGGTTCTTTGGTTGGCAGCAGCATGCCACAACCACTTACTACGGTTTCTGACAATTCACAAATGTATGTTTACTTTTCTATCAACGAAACAGAAATGCTGGAGATGACCCGTCAGTATGGTTCTCCCGAAGCTGCTATCCAACAAATGCCGGCTGTTCGTCTGCAATTGAGCGACGGAACTGTTTATGCAGACAGCGGTCGTGTTGAAAGTATCAGCGGAGTGATTGATGCAAGCACCGGTTCTGCAAACTGGCGTGCTGCATTCAACAACCCGAATCATCTGTTGCACAGCGGTGCATCGGGCAATGTAATCATTCCGGTTCACTACAACAACTGCGTTGTTATTCCTCAAGAAGCTACCGTTGAACTGCAAAACAAGGTATTGGTATATAAAGTTATCGACGGAAAGGCTACAAGCGCACAAATTGAAGTTGCCAAAATCAACGATGGCAAAGAGTATATCGTTACTGATGGTTTGAAAGCCGGAGAAGTAATTATTGCTGAGGGTGCCGGTCTGGTACGCGAAGGAACTCCAGTAAATGGTGCTCCTGCCGCACAACAGCAGAGCGCTGCTAAGAAAAAATAATTTTTATTAAGGATAACAGATTCGTTTCAAAATAAGAAACTTATATAATGAAAGGAAATATATTTATTAAACGTCCGGTAATGGCCATCTCCATATCCATCCTTACGATGATTGTGGGTTTTATCTCATTGGCCACCCTTCCTGTCGAACAGTACCCGGACATTGCACCTCCTACGGTGCGCGTCTCTGCCAATTATACCGGAGCCAGTGCTGATGCTGTAATGAAAGCGGTAATCCAGCCACTGGAAGAAAGTATCAATGGTGTTGAAAACATGACTTACATCCAGTCTACGGCTACCAATGCCGGAACGGCAAGTATCGAAGTTTATTTCAAACAAGGTACAGACCCTGATATGGCTGCGGTGAACGTACAGAACCGAGTATCTAAAGCTCAGGGTTTGCTGCCGGCCGAAGTAACCCGTATCGGTGTGACTACGGCAAAACGACAGACCAGTTTCTTGCAGATTGGCGCCATTTATAGCCCAGACAACCGTTATGACAAGTCTTTCTTGTCAAACTACATGGACATCAACGTAGTTCCACAGATTAAACGTATCGAGGGTGTGGGCGATGTGATGGCCATGGGTGATACTTATAGTATGCGTATTTGGCTGAAACCCGACCTTATGGCTCAATATGGATTGATACCATCCGACATTACTGCCGTAATTGGTGAGCAAAACTTGGAGACACCGGTCGGAAGCTTAGGTGAAAGCTCTGATAACACCTTCCAGTTCACCATGAAATACCGCGGTCGTTTTACCAATATCGAAGAGTTTGAGAACATTGTTGTCCGCACACTTCCTAACGGAAACGTATTGCGTTTGAAAGATGTAGCCAAAGTAGAGTTGGGAAGCCTTTCTTACAGCTTCGACGGAACTGTAGACGGACATCCTTCATGTACTTATATGGTGTATCAGGTTGCCGGTTCTAACGCAACTGAGGTAAACGAAAAGATTAACCAGCTGCTGGAAGATATCAGCAAGGATCTTCCTGCCGGTACTAAGTTCATGACATTGATGAGCTCTAACGACTTCTTGTTTGCCTCTATTCATGAGGTTGTTGAAACCCTGGTCATCGCCATTCTGTTGGTAATCTTGGTGGTATACTTCTTCCTGCAGGACTTCAAGAGTACTTTGATTCCTTCTATTTCAATCATTGTCTCATTGGTTGGTACATTTGCATGCCTTCAGATTGCCGGCTTCAGTATCAACATTCTGACTTTGTTTGCCTTGGTATTGGCCATTGGTACTGTGGTCGACGATGCGATTGTGGTAGTAGAGGCCGTACAAGCTAAGTTCGACGTGGGTTACAAATCGCCCTATTTAGCAACAAAAGATGCCCTTTCAGACGTAACCATGGCCGTATTTACATGTACCCTGGTGTTTATGGCTGTGTTTATTCCGGTGACCTTCATGGGTGGAACTTCTGGAATCTTCTATACCCAGTTCGGTGTAACCATGGCAACAGCAGTAGGATTGTCTTGTTTGAACGCATTGACATTGTGTCCGGCTCTTTGCGCCATGTGGCTGAAACCTTCTGACAACAATAAAGGCGAGAAAACATTTAACGGTAGAGTTCGTGCAGCATATAATGTGTCTTTCAATGCCGTTATGGGTAAATACAAGAAAGGTGTGATGTATTTGATTCATCACAGCTGGATGGTATGGGCCGGTCTGATAGCTTCTATCGCTTTATTGGTTTACTTTATGAATACAACAAAAACAGGTTTGGTTCCTCAGGAAGACCAAGGTACAGTAATGGTCAACGTGAGTGTCTCACCGGGTAGCAGCTTGCACCAGACAGAAAAAACCATGGATAAAGTTGAAGCTATTGTTAAATCAATACCTGAGGTTGACCATTACTCTAAGATTTCCGGATACGGATTCATTGCCGGTCAGGGAACATCTTATGGTTCATTCATCATCCGTTTGAAAGATTGGAATGAACGTCCCGAGAAGAGTCAGAGTTCAAATGCCGTATTGGGCAAACTGAATATGATGTTGCAGAGTGTTAAAGAGGCACAGGTGTTTGCGTTCCAGCCGGGTATGATTCCAGGATACGGTATGGGTAACGCCATTGACCTTAAGTTGCAGGACCGCGTAGGAGGAGATGTTCAAACATTCTATCGAGATGCGATGCAATTCCTAGGTGCTTTGAACCAACGTCCGGAGATTGCCATGGCTTATACCTCTTATAATATCACATTCCCTCAGTATCGTGTAGATGTAGATGCTGCAAAATGTAAACGCGCAGGCATATCTCCTTCTACTGTACTTCAAACCTTAGGCGGTTATTGTGGTGGTATCTATGCTTCTAACTATAACCAGTTCTCAAAGGTATATCGTGTAATGATTCAAGCCGATCCTAAATATCGCTTGGACGAAAACTCTTTGGATGGTTTGTATGTACGCAATGGTAATCAAATGGCACCTATCAGCCAATTTGTCACAATCAAAAAGACAATGGGACCTGAGGTGGCAAACCGATTCAACTTGTTCGACGCCATCCCATGTAACATCAATGTAGCAGAAGGCTATTCAAGTGGTCAGGCACAGAAAGCGATTGAAGAAGTAGCAGCTCAAGTGCTGCCTAACCGTTATTCATACGAATATGCCGGTATGTCACGCGAGGAAGCTCAAAATGCAGGTTCAAACAACACTCTGTTTGTTTATGGCTTGTGTATCGTTTTGATATTCTTGATTCTGTCGTGCTTGTATGAAAGCTTCTTGATTCCGATGGCTGTTATCTTGGCTGTTCCATGTGGATTGATGGGTAGTTTCTTGTTTGCGAAACTATTTGGCTTGGAAAACAACATTTACTTGCAGACTGGTGTCATCATGCAGATTGGTTTGTTGGCCAAAACTGCTATTTTGATTACAGAGTTTGCCTTGGAGCGTCGTCGTCAGGGTATGGGTATCATTGAGTCGGCCTATTCAGCTGCTCAAGCACGTCTGCGTCCAATCTTGATGACTGTATTGACTATGATTTTCGGTATGTTACCTTTGATGTTTGCTTCTGGAGCCGGAGCTAACGGTAATAGCTCATTGGGAACGGGTGTTGTTGGTGGTATGCTTATCGGAACATTGGCTTTGTTGTTCATGGTACCGGTATTGTTTATCACGTTCGAGTACTTCCAAGAGAAGATTCGTCCGGCACTTCAAGAAGAGACCAACCAGCAGATCATGGCCGAGCGTGAGCGCAGTTTAATTGAGCGCAGTGCTCTTAATCCTGAAAATGAAGAGAAATAAAAAATGAAAAAGATAGTATTAACCCTTACCACAACTGCTTTATTGAGCAGTTGTGGTATCTACACAAAATACGAACGTCCAAGCGACATTAAAACCGATGGATTATATGGTACTTCAGTTACTGAAACAACCGACTCAATCGGTTTGGCAGCCCTGCCTTGGCGCTCAATGTTTACAGACCCAACTCTGCAATCACTTATCGAAAAAGGTTTGCAGAATAATACAGACATGCGAAAGGCTGCTCTTAGTATCGATCAGGCAGAAGCTTCTCTAAAAGCAGCTAAACTGTCGTTCTTCCCTAGTTTGGCCATTGCTCCACAGGGTGCTTTGGGATCGGTTGACTGGGCCAAAGCAAACAAGACTTATACGATACCACTCAGTGCTTCTTGGCAAATCGACATCTTTGGCAATTTAAGAAACGCCAAGAAACGCGCTCAGATGCAATTGGAAAGCAGCAAAGCTTACAAGCAGGCAGTTCAAACGCAACTCGTTGCTGCGATAGCCAACTATTACTACACCTTGTCTATGCTGGACGAGCAATTAGCCATCAGCAAAAAGACCGGTGAAATATGGAAAGAAAACATCAAGATTTATCAATCATTGATGAATGTTGGACAGACAAATGCAGCTGCAGTAGCCCAAGCTGAAGGTAATTATTACAACATCTGTGCTCAGATTATTGATTTGGAACATCAGATAATAGAGGTTGAAAACAGTTTTTCTACCCTATTGGCAGAGCCTGCATCAAAAATTTCACGTCAGAGCATCAACAACTGGCAGATGCCTCAACGCATCACTGCTGGCGTACCAAGCTGTGCATTGGCAAATCGTCCTGACGTAAAGAATGCAGAATTAGCTTTGGCTAGCGCATTCTACACGACAAATGCAGCCCGTTCTGCTTTCTACCCTGCTTTAAATCTTTCTGGAATGCTGGGATGGACAAATGACTTAGGTCAGGTAATCAATCCTGGAAAATGGATTTGGCAAGCTGCTGCAAGCCTCGCTCAACCAATCTTCCAAAACGGAAAACTCAGAGCAAATCTAAAGATATCTAAAGCACAGCAGGAACAGGCAAAACTGACATTCCAGCAAACATTATTGAATGCTGGTGCTGAAGTTAACACGGCCATGGCTAAAATTCAGTCAAATATCGAGAAAGAAGATTTGAACGACAAACGCATCGCTTCGATGGAGCAGGCTGTTAAAAGCACACAGCTGTTGATGCAAAACAGTTCAACTAATTATTTGGAGGTATTGACCGCACAACAGAGTTTACTATCTGCTCAGCTTTCCAAGATCAGTACGCAGTTTGCAAAGATCCAGGGAACAATTGAACTCTACCAAGCACTTGGTGGAGGAGCTGAATAAACTTCTTATTTTCTCTTATTACTCAAAAGGATGTCTTCACTCCGAAGGCATCCTTTTTTACAACATGCAAAAACGTTATGCTAACTTTTATTTCCTGCGCCAAGACCATGACCAACAAAGGCATGCAGGCGCCCTTTCATACAAATCCAGTTTTTTTAGACGAAGTACATAAGCAAGTGCATCGAATGGCTGCACTCAACATGGAGGACATGGCAAAGTTGCTTCATATAAATACAAAACTGGCAGCACAAAACGTCATACGTTATCAAGATTTTTTTTCTAAAACCAATCTTTCGCTGCCAGCCCTATTATCTTACACAGGAATGGTTTTCAAGCATATAGCTCCGAACTCGTTCACTAATGAAGATTTTCGCTTTGCTCATGATCATTTGCGTATCACTTCTTTTCTATATGGTTTGCTTCGTCCTATGGACTTAATAAAGAATTATCGTCTCGAAGGCAATATTCCTTATAGTACCACAGAACGTGAATCAATATTCAAGCACTGGCAACCAATCTTGACACCCCATTTTATTCAAGACATCCAAAATAAAGAAGGTATTCTGGTAAATTTAGCAAGTGGAGAAATGAAAGAATTATTTCATTGGAACAAAATAGAAGAATCTGTGCATGTCATCACTCCAGATTTTTTTATTCTTAAAGACGGAAAGCCCAAAGTAGTTACAGTCTACGCAAAAAAATGCCGCGGAGAAATGGTGCGGTTTATCATTAAGAATCGTATCAATGACCCTGAAAAGCTCAAGGATTTCACCTGGGAAGGTTTTTCCTACAACCCCGATTTAAGTACTGATAATCATTGGGCATTCTGCCTGTAATAGCTTTGCTCTGATTTATATGCTCTAGTTAATAAAGAAGATTTGTCACTTTTTTGATGCTTAATCCTTATCGAATAAAGTATATTTTGCGTATCTTTGTATAAGAATGGATGCACTACGGCAAAGTAAATACCTTGATAAAATCGATATTAGTATTTTAGTTTGCTCTCGTCATTCAATATTTCAAAACATAATTGTCGGAAGGCATGCGCCCTCTTGAATGGATTTGTTAGGACTTTCAAAAGCGTCATCATTTCAACAAACAAACGAAAATGAAACACACTAAGCGACATATTACCCATGTTATCCGCTTCTGTAGATGGAGCCGGAAAGCATTTGCTGTTTTTGCCAGTTTGGGAAAAGTAGTGATAATATGCCGCGTTGCTAAAAGCATAACAGAAATATCCCTTTCGAAAGTAAGCAAATATACAGTCAGGAGAATGAGACACCTGATTCAGCAGCCAGTCGACAAGATAGAAGAAACAGTACCACCCGACATTGGAAACCTACTTGCTGCATATAGCTTATTCGTAGAACCGGCGACTCCGTCGGTTCCGCATGAATTATGTCCAAACGAAATTAACAACCATAAAATGTCCTGCCCTTGCCTCGTTACTGTTGCAAGAGCAGGACATTTTGTATCTACACCTATATAAAGAATATGGAAGTATTAAATGAACTGAAGAACCGTATATTGCAAGGAGAGCTTATTGGCCAAGATGAAATACAGAATCTGGCAAGAAAATATAGCGGAAAAGAAGGCACAGATGCCCTTTGTCAAGTAGCAGAAGAAATAACCCTTGCCTGTGCCCGTAGAGATTTTGACATGTGCTCTATCATAAATGCCAAATCAGGCAGATGTAGCGAGAACTGCAAATGGTGTGCTCAATCTGCTCATTTCGGAAAGAATGCCGAGGTCTATGACTTAGTATCCAAAGACACGATGCTGAAACACGCATTATATAATGAATCAAAAGGAGTCGGAAGATTCTCTCTGGTCACAAGTGGACGCAAACCAACTGATAAAGAGATAAACGAACTATGCGACTGCGTTCGTTTTCTGAAATCCAAAACCAGAATCAGTATTTGTGCTTCATTAGGTTTAGCTAATGAGGAACAATTACACCGCTTACACAAGGCTGGTGTAGACCGCTATCATTGCAACTTAGAAACGGCTCCTTCTTTCTTCAGTTCACTCTGTACCACCCATACTCAAGAAGAAAAGGTGGAAACGCTTATGGCAGCAAAACGTGCCGGCATGGAAGTGTGCAGCGGTGGCATTATTGGCATGGGAGAAAATGAAGAACAACGCATCGAGCTGGCCTTTAAGCTTCGCGAGCTCAACATACAGTCCATACCTATCAACATATTACACCCTATACCGGGAACTCCGTTGCAAGACACAACATTGCTACAGGAAGAAGAAATAATCAGAACCGTGGCATTATACCGACTGATACACCCCAAGGCCTATTTACGCTTGGCAGGTGGTCGTGCAAGATTGTCAAAACCCACGCTGCAACGCCTGCTTCGTACGGGAATAAACGCCTCCATTGTCGGTGATTTGCTTACGACATCTGGATTGAAGATTGATGAAGAAAAAAAGTATTTTGCCGAAGCGGGATATACTGTCGATCCATTTGACAGAGATCACCTCTGGCATCCTTATACAGGAACAATTAATCCTCTGCCCACTTATAAGGTAAAATCTGCTCAAGGTTGCACCATTACATTAGACAACGGCAAAACACTCATAGAGGGAATGTCTTCTTGGTGGTGTGCCATTCATGGATATAACCATCCGGTACTCAACCAAGCCATCAATAATCAATTGCATGATATGGCACATGTAATGTTTGGTGGACTGACACATAATCCGGCTATTGATTTAGGTCGTATGATTTTACGACTGGTACCTGATAATATGCAACAAATATTTTATGCAGACAGTGGCTCTGTGGCTGTAGAAGTTGCATTGAAGATGGCCGTTCAATATCAGTTTGCCCGTGGTTATGCAGCAAAGAACAACTTCGTAACCATTCGTTCTGGTTATCATGGTGATACTTGGAATGCCATGTCGGTATGTGATCCGGTAACAGGCATGCACAGTCTTTTTGGAAGTGCCTTGCCGATACGTCATTTCGTTCCTGCTCCCCAAAGCCGTTTCGATGGCGATTGGCTGGAAGAAGATATCGAACCGTTGCGCCAAACAATAGAAGCACACCACAATGAACTTGCTGCTTTAATACTCGAACCAATCGTACAGGGAGCAGGAGGCATGCGCTTTTATCATCCAAACTATCTGCGCGAAGCTGAAAAGCTATGTCGTCAATATGACATGTTACTTATTTTTGACGAAATAGCAACTGGATTTGGACGTACAGGAAAGATGTTTGCTTGGGAGCATGCAGGCGTAAAGCCCGACATTATGTGCATTGGTAAAGCACTTACAGGTGGTTATATGACTTTCTCTGCTGTATTGACTACCGAAGAAGTTTCAGGAACTATTTCAAAACATGCACCTTATGCCTTTATGCACGGACCTACTTTTATGGGAAATCCGTTGGCATGTTCTGTGGCCAAAGCCTCCTTAGAGCTGTTGGAATCTTCGGATTGGCAATCAAAAGTTCAGCAGATAGAGGCACTTATGAAAAAAGAACTTGAACCAGCCCGAACGATGCCCGAAGTTGCAGATGTACGTGTATTGGGAGCTATCGGTGTTATAGAAACGCATAAGCCCGTAAATATGGCACGCATGCAACGCAGGTTTGTAGAAGAAGGCATTTGGGTAAGACCGTTCGGAAAATTAGTTTATATCATGCCGCCGTATGTCATCAAGCCGCAAGAATTAAGCAAACTTACTCAGGGATTATTAAAAATTGTGGGCGAAGCGGACAATTATCTAGACTAAGAAAAAAGTTATGGAAACAGATTATAGTACAGAATTAGAGCAACTTGCTTCAACGGGCAATTTGCGTACGTTGCCCAATTTACAACCCGATGGAATGTGGATGCACACTCCGGAAGGAGACCTTCTCAATCTATCGTCCAATGACTATTTGGGTATTGGCAGCATGACCTCATGGCATCAGGAATTTCTGCAAGGAATCAAACCGGAACAGAGACTTTTTTCCTCTACCTCGTCACGTTTGCTGACTGGGAACTATCCTATATATAATAAGGTGGAAAACTTGTTGGCACAACTCTATCATCATGAGGCTGCCTTATTCTTTAGTAGCGGTTATCACATGAACAGCGGTATCTTGCCTGCATTGACAGACAGTCATTCCTTGATTCTAGCCGACAAGCTGGTACACGCCAGCATTATCGACGGTATTCGTTTGTCATCAGCCCGCTGTATTCGTTATCGACACCAAGATTATCGCCAGTTAGAACAGTTACTACGCAAACATCAGTACGATTACAACCGTATCTTTATCGTTACAGAAAGTATTTTCAGCATGGATGGAGATGTTGCCCCTTTACCCCTTTTGGTTGATTTAAAGAAGCACTATCCTAACGTGATGCTTTATGTTGACGAAGCCCATGCCGTAGGCGTGCGCGGTAATACAGGTCTGGGAATTGCTGAAGAACAAGGTTGCCTGGAAGATATTGACCTACTTTGTGGTACAATGGGAAAGGCAATGGCATCCATGGGTGCGTTTGTGGCATGCAGCAATACAATCCGCAATTATTTGATAAACAAGATGCGTACGCTCATTTTCACGACTGCCTTACCACCCATTCAGATGGAATGGACATATTATGTGCTCTGTCGCATCAGCGAATTGAACGAACGCCGTAAAGATCTCCTCCGTATGAGTCAAGCTTTGCAAAAGGCTATCATATCCAAAGGCTACAACTCACCGTCGGAAAGCCATATTCTGCCGGTAATTGTCGGTCAAAGCGAAGATACCATACTGAAAGCTGCAGACATGCGTCGCAAAGGCTTCTATGTTTTGCCGGTTCGCCCGCCAACGGTACCCGAAGGAACTTCACGAATCCGTCTGTCACTGACAGCCACACTTAAAGAAGAAGATATACAACGGCTTATACTTGCGTTGTAGCCACACCTAAAACTATCAACTTTATGATTCAAAAATTCATATATCATACATCTCAATCCAAGCTATTGCTCTTCTTTGCCGGATGGGGAGCCGATGAAATGCTTTTTCCAGACACACCGCCCGAAGGTTACGACCTGATGCTTTGCTATGACTATACTGATGCTTGCTTCGACTATAGTCTGCTTGCTCCCTACAAAGAGGTGAGACTTATGGCCTGGTCGCTCGGAGTATGGAGTGCTGCAACAACTTTAACCGGACAAAACCTGTCTTTCAGCGAATGCATTGCAGTCAACGGCACTCCCTCTCCCATTGATGACTTGTATGGTATCCCAAGTGCTGTATTCGAAGGCACACTCCTTAAATTCAATGAAACCACCTTGCACAAATTTCGTAGAAGGATGTGTGGTTCTTCACAAAGTTTGCAGAGTTTCTTGGAGCGAGTACCTTCCCGCACGACAGAGAGTTTGCACCAGGAACTGCAAGCACTTTTCAACCGCATCAAGGCTAATGCGGTCAGCAATGATTTTCATTGGGACAAAGCAATTATTGGAGCTTCGGATATGATATTTCCTTCAGCCAACCAACAAAAAGCCTGGAGCGGTATTCCGCAATTAATCTTGCCCAACACACCCCATTACAGTCAGGCATTGTTTTCCGACCTCATCAGCGGAAAGGAGGAATTATGGACAAGACTCTGATACGGCAACGCTTTTCCCGTTCTGTAAAGACTTATGGCACACAAGCAATAGTCCAGGCACAGATTGCCAAAGAGATGACGCGCATCATGCAACATCATGGTTTTCCCCAAAATGCTCATCGCATCTTTGAGTTTGGATGCGGCGCAGGAGGATTTACAGCTGAATGGACCTCACAGTTCAAACCGCAAACCGTTTTTCTGAATGATTTATGCCCTGAAGTTTCTCTTTTGGCACAAAATGCAGTTAATTCCAATGTCCGTACCAACTTTCTTGAGGGAGATGTAGAGCATCTTGAATTGCCCTCTGACTTAGAAGCCATTGTATCATGTTCTGCCATTCAATGGTTGGAACATCCCAATACATTTCTGCATCGTTGTGCACAAGCACTTTGTCGGAATGGCTTGCTTGTTTTTTCCACTTTTGGTCCTGAAAACGTACGTGAAATGGCAAGCCTCACAGGCACAGCCTTGCACTATCCTTCGCTACAAGACTGGGAAACAATATTGCAATCCGATTTCGATATAATCCATAAATCGGAAGAATTGCGCCAATTGACATTTGACACGCCAATCCAAGTATTGCATCATCTCAAGGCAACCGGTGTAACAGGTATCCGCCAGTCAAGATGGAGCAAATCGAGCCTCAACGAGTTTTCGAGCAAATACAGCAAATATTTTGGAACGGATGCGGGAGAAGTATCGCTTACCTATCACCCTATGTATTTTATTGCACGTAAAAAATAATCAAGTAAAGTCATTAAAACAAACAAAAATATGAACAAAAACAAAGTTTACTTTGTAAGTGGCATGGATACCGGTATCGGCAAAAGTTATGCCACAGGTTTTCTGGCTCGCGAATGGAACAAGCAAGGCATCCGAACCATAACCCAGAAATTCATTCAAACAGGCAACACAGAACTATCTGAAGACATAGAACTTCACCGGCGCATTATGGGATGCGGTTTACTTCCAGAAGACCAGGAACGCCTTACCATGCCCGAGATATTCACTTATCCCTGCTCACCGCATTT
>Ash_p1__coassemble_409_pt1 | contig 26175 bp, 31 predicted proteins | sample Ash_p1__metabat2_high_PE_021 | metagenome-assembled genome bin Ash_p1 | reverse complement strand
AACCACCAAATATTTCCAAGAAAAAATTTCAAAGGGAAATCTTTGCAAAGATACGGAAAAAGTACAAACCTACCAAATAATATGCTGAACAACATAGTTTTAACACATTCGAAACTTCTGCGAAAAAAATCGTTTTTTTTGCAGAGATCTCCTATTCTTCTCTTGTTAAATCAAAGCAACCTTAATGACTCCATCCAATTTTTCTTCAAAAACCCGATATGCCTTTTCTATATCCGACAAAGGAAAACGATGTGTAATCAAAGGAGTAGTATCTATTTCACCGCAAGATATGAGACGAAGAATCTCTTCACAGTCACATCCATCTACACCTCCTATTTTAAACACCAAGTTTTTGCCGTACATCACGGGCAAAGGTAGTTGCTGCGTTTCATTATATAAAGCCACGACTGTCACGATTGCATTTGGACGCGCACAACGCCATGCCAACTGAAAAGTATCTGAAGCCCCTGCTACTTCCAAAACCCTGTCAGCCCCTCCATGATCACTGTGTTGCAAAACAAAATCAAGGCATTCGTCAGGAGTTGTAAGCAACACATCAGGATAATGCTCGGCTATGAACCCTCTTCTTGCTTCAGAAGGTTCACAAACGATGATTCTTTTGGGCTGATGCAGCATGACACAAATCAGAGAACAAATTCCCGTAGGTCCGGCACCTAATATCAAAACCGTATCATCTTTAGTAATTTCAGAAATACGAGCAGCCCAAAATCCTGTGGCCAGTACGTCGCCAACCAACAAAGCTTGTTCGTCTGTAACATTATCTGGAATCCGGTTTAATCCCTGATCAGCCAAAGGCACACGCACATATTGTGTCTGTCCTCCATCTATGCGACACCCCAAAGCCCAACCTCCATGCAAAGAAGTGCAATTATTTACGTAGCCATGCTGACAAAAGAAACACTTTCCGCAGTAAGTTTCAACATTCACAGTAACCCTATCTCCCGGTTTTACACGAACAACAGAAGAACCTACCTGTTCAACCACTCCTACCATTTCATGTCCCAAGGTTACTCCAGGCACAGCACGCGGCACACTACCATGTTTAATATGCAAATCACTCGAGCAAATACTACTCATCGTGACGCGAACAATTGCATCTGTTTCTTCTACTATTTGCGGTTTGGGTTTATCAACCCAGGCCAATTGATCTTTACCAATATAAGTATATGCTTTCATATTACAGAACTAAAGAAATATCTATTTAACTTATTAATGACATATAATTCTCTCTAATATTGTCTGGTTTTACCTTATAGTAATATAGAGGAAACCCTATTTCACACATACAAATACTCTGATTTTTGCTAGTAAGCCACATAATCCTACCCCACTTCTAAACGAGTTTTTTAAACTGCTCGTTTTTTACATCAGGAAAAAGATGGCATAAATGCTTTAATATTTTAAGATAAGATTGTCCCGGTGTACGCATGCCGACGGTTTCATCCAATGGAAAGAGTTCTGGATACATTGCTTCGGGTGTACAATATCTCGCAATACCCCATCCGTATGGTTCTCCTTTTTTGGAAATGAGATACTCAAAATCTGCAATACAAACATAGCCCTGCATTTGCAGATGTGCGATGAGCGCGTCAAAATTCATGCTGTTAGATTTTTGAACAATCGGCTGTGTTGGATTTTCGGGACAGAACGATTTTCTTTTCCTGCTAAGAGAGAATCCACTGGCTGTTTTCAAATGCTTGGACAACATGGATTCATTCTCCACCAATATACGATAGATGCGAAGTTCGTCCTCAGGAAGCTCATAAAGAGGTGCCCGGGAACGACGCCAGTTTAAAAAATCGGGTAGCCACTCCAAGCTTACAAATCCAGCCTTACCTTTAAAGAACTTTCCGTAGGCCGCATTCCCTTGTACAATGATAGGACCTTTCCATTTCCAGGGTCCCTGGTCAAAATCATCGCCAAACAACAGATCGGGCGGTGTCATTTCTTCGATAGAGAAACCTGAAACCGTATTTTTAAAGAACGGCAGAAAACCCCATTCTCGGATAAGCTCTTCAACCTGTTTTTGATGCTCTATAACGATACCGAATCGATCCATATTCTGCAAAAACTTAAAAAAAACATTTCAGAAGCAACAAACTACCCGGAAAAGGCAAAATGTTGCAACACAGTCATACAGAGTATGACAAATTATACTATCGTTGGAATTATTCTCAAAGATACAAAAAACGATTTTAAAAAAGAACAAATTTCATGGAAAAGAAACTTAGAACGGAGCATATTATACATGAAAAGTTGTATATTTGAACTTAAACAGAAAGCTATATAAACGAGAAACAGAAAAACAAAAAACTATATGAAAGCCAAAAACTTATTATTTCCACATAAAGCCGTTCAGAAGAACCATTCCCTATTACTTTTAGCATTGCGTTTGTTTTTTGGTTCTCTTTTCATGATGCATGGTTATGAAAAGTACATCAATTATGCCACGCTGCGCTCCACATTTCCCGACCCATTAAGCATAGGAAGTGAATACTCACTTATTTTAGCCATTTTTGGCGAACTGTTTTGTCCGTTGGCGTTCATTTTTGGATTTTTGTACCGTTTGGGACTCATACCCATGATAACGACCATGAGCATTGCATTCTTCTTGACTCATCACGGCAGCATAAAATCAGGCGAGTCAGCCCTTGTCTACTTGATAATATTCATTCTGGCATTTCTTTCCGGACCGGGAAAATACTCTTTTGATTATTTAATAGGGAAAAAAAGCAAAAGTCACCGATAAAGATTCCTCCAAAGAATCTCAAACTAAAGAACACAACAAACCGAGCGCAAAACCCAGCTCGGTAGCACTGCTGTTTTTCAGACTATTTCAACTTCAAACAGACTACTAATACAAATGAATACTACGGTATATCAACTTTTGCTATTAAGTGTAGGTGCCAGCTTTGTACAGCGCACCACTGGTTTTGGTTTTGGCATATTCATCATGACGATGCTTCCTACACTAATGCCATCGTTTGGCGAGGCCACCACCCTGTCGGGAGCATTAGCCATGACCACATCCTGTATCATCGTTTTGCAAAAACGGAAATTCATTTCATGGAAACGCCTGTTGCCCATATTGGGAGCCTTTGTGGTTGTATCCGTCTGTGCCATATTCCTGTTGCGACGCATGGAATACCAAATTCTAAACATCATGTTGGGAGTTACACTGATAGGAGTCAGCATATACTTTGCTTTTTTCAGCAAACGCATCAAGATAAAAACCACATTACCCACACAGCTGGCTGCAGGTGCCGTAAGCGGTGTAATGGGCGGTTTTTTTGGAATGCAAGGTCCGCCAGCCGTTTTATACTTTGTCAACTCTGAGTCCGACAAAGATCATTATATAGCAATGACACAAACCTATTTTCTACTTGGAAACCTAATCATGACACTGACCAGGGCATACAACGGTTTCTTTACGCCAGCAGTAAGCCATGGCTATCTGAGCGGTTTAGCGGGAATATTTGTGGGCAACATGATAGGCACATACGTATTCAACCGATTGAGTGGTCCGTTGCTGCGCTATCTCGTGTATTTATATATTGGCATCAGCGGCATACTTTTTCTGCTAGACAACATATGAATTGAAGACACCATCAAACCGATACCATAGCGACAGTACCCTACCGCCCTTTTCGCTTCAAAATGACAGAACTTACATTTTGTATGATTTTGCATGCCGAGAATCGCATATATGCACACCCAATAAGATGGAATATCCCATATGCGATTCTCAGCGACCAAAAACTATCATATACAACTATTAATCAATAAAATAGAGGCAGAAAACAGGCATTTTTAAATGCTTCATTCAGAGAATGATTAATGCGAATATCACAAACTATTGTAGAATTTTAGGGATAAAATTCACAATACCAAAGCAATAAAAACACTTATTTGCATAAAATACAAGAAATAAGGAATTCTTGTCTTGAGATAAAAATATTTTTGTCATGAGATAAATTAATTCTTGTCATGAGATAAAATTAAAAATCCCTTGGGAATATTCTCCGTATATACCGTTTATTTGAATAAAAATACAGAATATCCGTCTAAACGGAAAAAATATCCCCTTGCCGTTATCAGGAAAATCTCAAAAACAAAGGCTTTTTGAAAGCCATTCAATCAAAAAACAAGCAAAACGACAAAACAGAGCGCAACCTATATCAGCAGCATGATGCGACCGGCTTCTTTCGCAAACATATGTGGAAAGCGGCATACTACGGCATACACCTGCTGACTCGTTACCGGTTTTCTGTCCTTGCGGCAATGCAACCTGCCTCGGTTAATCGATTCGGCAATCTGATGGGTAGTCATCCCCCCATTGCGTGAAGCAATGACATAAACTATAGCTTCTTCCAGTTTCATTTCACACTCTTCTTAAAATTCATACAGTCCCAACACCGTCATCCGGCATTCAGCGTGCAAAGTCCGTCACCGGTATTCCCTGTCGGTTATTCTTGCGACGGATACTTTTCGAGCAATCCCTTCATAGCAACATACTTCCAAAGCGGTGCCGCCATCAGCGCCTGATGAAATTCATCATTCTGAAGCATACGCACCACCTCCTGTTCATCCAAAAGCACCACCTGAATATCCTCTGAATTTTCGAGATGCTGTGTAGATAACCGCTCCACTCCGAATGCCAAATAAGTATAGCTCGTATTGGTGCAAGCACCGGCATTCGGGCTGACGGTCATAAAATGCTGCCATTTTCCGCCTCCAAAGCCAGTTTCCTCATAAAGTTCCCGTTTGGCCGCTTCCATCGGATCTTCGCCTTTTTCTACACATCCGGCAGGAATTTCGAATGCCGTGAGACGCTGTGCATGACGATATTGACGCTCCATCAAAAATTTTCCTTCCTTAGTGATTGCTATAACATTACAGAAATCCGGATATTCCAATACATAGAAATCATGGATTTCGGCTCCCGTAGGCAATTTCACATGATCGCGACGAGCTGTAAGCCAAGGTTTCCGATACAAATATTCAGATTTTACCACCTCCCACGACATATCATTCTGTGCATCCTCTGCCAGCAACAGGCTCAAGTCCCGTTCAAACTGTTGCGCATTCTCGAAAACGATGCCCTGCATGCCCACTCGCTTGGCCCCTTCGATATTCTCGGGTTTATCGTCGGTAAAGATACATTCGGCTGGCTGCAAGCCGAACCTACTGAGGAGGCAGTGATAAATTTCGGGTTCCGGTTTCACTTTGTGCTCTTCGGACGAAATAACATAGCCATCGAGCAATCGGAATATATCATACTGTTCGATAGTGTGATACACTTTGCTGCACCAGTTCGTCAGGCCATAGAGCTTAAATCCCTGAGCCTTAAGCTGGACAAGCAGCTCTTTCATTCCAGGCATTTCTCCGGTAACCAACTCAGGATAGCGTTCGTTAAACATGCGAATTTCGCCGGCAAGATTCGGGTGCTGTTCCATGAGATTATCCAACAGCTCGTTCAATGGAACCGCTTCTCTGTCAAATATTTCTTGCATTTCGGCATTATAAAACACTTTTGCAAACTCATAACAGCGCGCCGTATCGGGAATGTATTTTTGGAAGAAAGCTGCAAAATCATAATCCACAAGCACCTTTCCGAAATCAAAAATCAAATTCTTTATCATAATCAAAAAAAACGAGTTAATGTTATATACTTAAAGTCCGACATTGCGACCAAGTACCCTATGCTATGCCACCCGACACATCAAACAGTATCAGGCATACACACAGCCATTGATTTGCAAAGATACAAAAGTAAGAATGGCAAAAACAGTGCTTTCTGATATTTTTCGTCAAAATCTATTGTATAAGATAGAAAAGCATTATTTTTGCCTATACTATAAAATCATAGATTATGACACCTCCTGACATCAAAGAATCCACCCGGGAAGAACGAAGAAATTTTGTTGTGAATGCCTGGAAATGCCTGCACAACTGCGAAATCTGTGGCAGATGCCACATGCTAAGGGGACACGATCCCGAAACGCTTTACGAAGAATATATTGACGGTACAAAATCTTATGTTGACGTAAGCATTGAAATAAGAAACAAAAACAGAATGGTCTGACACGATACAGAACCAGACATCAACAGCATGTTTTCATTTTCTTCCGTATCAGCAATATCATCCATACGGAAAAAACGAAAGGAGCCGTCAGTGTAGGAACACCGCAATACAAGCCCAGCTGCTGCAAGACAACCGAAAGCGTAACAGCCGCCGTAGCCCAAAGAAAAGAAAACACCGTCTTATCTCCCAGAGCAAGAGCACACAACACTCCGTTATACCCCATCATACCCGCATTGACCGTTGTAGCATCTGTGCTACACATACTGGCCAGCACTATTGGAAGCAAGGACCCCCATATAGTATAAATGGCAGACTTTGGCGAATGAACCACAAGGGCTAATAGGAAGAACAGGCCGCTCCACATGCCGTCTTGAAACATCACCTGACCGATTCCGCCAAAGGTTGCTTGCAAAAATACAAGTTTATCGGCAGCCTGCCCTGTTTCATCTGCAACGGCAAGCACCTGCGGAATACATAAACGGCAGAAACCAAGCAACAGCCATACGGCAAGAATAAAAGGCATGGTATAGGCCGAAACATATTTCTGACGACGGAACAGCAGTACGATATATGTAGACAATGCCGATGCTACAACCATCAGCAATACCGAGACTGCCGTAAGCCCCCATGAGACCGCTTCAAAACGCAAAAACACTCCAGCGGCAATACCCACCAAAGTTCCGTTGAAACCATACAGCCCGTTTCTTATGTCCTCTCGGTTGCAACCATGCCAAAGCGCAGTGAGCGTGCTGACAGCATTTCCCGCCAGCGCCAAAATGGCCATTTGCCACGAACCAAAACAAAGTCCAACAAGCATCAGCAGTCCCGACAAAGCGTTGTCTTGAAACATCACCTGCCCCACCCCGCGTCCTAAAGCCACACTTGCATCATAAAATCCATTCTGCTTGACCATAATCCAATCTGTTATTAAAACACTGCAATAAAGATATAAAAATACAAATTTAAAAACACACTGCCATTCAAAAAACTGCCTGCAATGCGTGAGTCGTGAGTCAGATTTTAGAAAGTTCATCAAGCAAAGCCCTGCAAGCCTTGTATCGCGTACGCAAAAACTCTTTTGTTTGGCATACTTTTTCATGTCCTCCGATGCTAGAAGCCCGCCTTAGAAACTCACACATATACTGGTAAGTTTGCCGGTTGCGGTTATTACTGTTCATCAACCCACAAGCATAATCCAAGTATCGGTTTATCAAAAAATCGCGATAATCAGGCAGCAAATAAGATTCATACCGAATGACAGTATTTATGGACTGCTCTTCTTTGAGATACTCATACAACTTACCGGTCCAACCTTCGCGAATACAGACGTCGGCATATCTTTCGACATTCGAAGTTCGTGCCCGCTCTGCCAAGTCCAAAACAAAACGATTCCACATTCCAGGCGCAACAGTTGCCTTCAAAATTTGATAGTAGTCAACATCCGAATCATACGACCAAACGTAAAGCTCCGAAGCAGCCTCTACGATTATGGAATCATTCCCGTCTTTCTTTGCCGTTTCCAACAGATAACGGTTCCACAAAAGAAAATATTGCGAATACTCTTCATCCTCAAGCAAGAGTCCTTCCCTACAAAGCTGATAAGACTGTTGGAAATCATCCTTGGAAAGAGCATCAAGAATAGCTTGCTCACGCAACTCAGGAATCTGCAGATTCTGCAAAGTAAACAGTTCGGCAGCGCCCCTTCCCTTCCATCGAATAAGAATCTCACGTTTTAAGAGCATTCTTCGTTTCAGGCCATACTCCCACGCCAGACACGAATCGTGTTCCATAAACTCAATCAGTTTGGCAAATTCATCTTCGGAATGACTTAGTCTACACAGATAATGATACATAGTGGTGTGCCACTCCCATCCTTTGAAGTATTGCTTTTGGATACACAACCAACAATAATCCATAAACCCCTTACGAGCCTCTTCATCCATGATACCGTGTTTCTCATCAACCCAAGCATTCAATCTGTCCAATGTTCCATTCATGATAGAAGACAAATAGCCGTAACTGTCATCACAAGCATTCATAATCTCAACATTCCTAGTCAAAATAGCGAAGCAGATTTCAATTGCAGCCTCAACATTTTCACTATTGCCCAATGCGTCGACAAACCGCAGCACTTCATCTATTTTACAGGAAAGTTTGAGATTCCGGTCACCGCCCGAAAAATCATATCCATACTCAAAATCAAAATAAGCATCATCAATCTGGCAGATACAAGCATCCGCCGAACAGGCGTCAGCAAAATAATCATGAAAAGTTTCCATGAAATGCTTTTCAACTACCGGCTCATGAATTATTTTTCGAATAAAGGAGCGCAATTCATTTTCTGGCAATTGTTGGATAATCTTTGCCAAATTATATTCTTTCGTATCATTCATCTTGCATATCTAATCTTAGAATCCTACCATCCAAACGAATCCGGTCAAGAGAAACAAAATCATTTTATGCACAAGCTCGCCAAAATTTCACTCAGCCTATCTTCTCTGATTACTTTTGGCTGTGCCTTGCCTGCCAAGACAAGAATCTTTTTGCCGTTTCTATAAACGTGAAGCTGCCGGTTTCGTACCACAGCCGTCAATTCGGCATCCTCTTGCATGGCTTTCCATATCGGATAATATATACCATCCGGCTGCAACAACTTCTTTTGAAGCTGAGAACACATGTTTGTTGTATCTATCATCATAATCCATACATTTGCACTTATACCATCAGTTTGTACGGAAGGGCCTTTGCAAAGCTTCCCTGACACCTTCCAAACTGTCGTTGAAATAAATATTCTGTTTCTCAATGGCAGAACAGTCCATCAACAAGTTTCTCTCCTGATTGCAGAAGCGTTCCGTGTCCGGCAAGATCCATTCTGACGGTTCACCCAACCCCATCAGTCGGGCTGTTTGAAGGAAAAGTTCATAGGAATTCTTGTTGTTGGAGCTTCCGAAATTATAGACACCTCCGCAAAGAGAGAACGCTTTTTCTATGTTACGCACCACCTCCCACACGTATGTCACACCGCGAAACTCATGCGTAGCAGCCTGCAACGTTTCACCTTCCCGAAATGCCTTTTGCAAGTTTACCAAAATATTGCCGTTCATCCTCAAACAGCTGTCGGGCAAATCATACATCCAAGTAAGACGTAGCCCTACCGAATCGGGCAGGTTTCGCAAAACCCTTTGCTCCGCTTCCAGCTTATGCCGTCCGTATACATTGACAGGCTGCAGCACATCGTCCTCTTTTAATGCTCCCGGCATCGGCGTACCGTTATATACTTGGTCGCTGGACATGAATATAAGTTTGGCTCCCGTGAGCTTACAAGCCTTGGCTATGCGTACGGCGCCCTGTACATTCACCTTATGCGACTCTTCGGGATGCTGTTCGCAATACCACGTATTGCTTAATGCGGCGCAATGAACCACAATGTCCGGACGATGTTCTTCCATATAGGCCCGAACAGTTTCTTCACGGCAAACGTTGAGTTCGCCGTGGGGCGGCAAAAGCATATCATACCGGTCTTTAAGGAACCAAGCCAAGCGGCTGCCCAAAAACCCGCTGCCTCCGGTTATCAGTATCTTTTTTTTCATTTTTCTCACTCAATCAACTGTTTCTATATAAAAACTAACAGGACGAAAACCATCATTGCAACTAATTAGGACGCTATATGGATTTTTCATCCATCCACCGTAAAAGTTTCCTTCTCCCCTTGCTAATGCTTCAACAAAATCCTTCATGGCTTTCCAAGCTTCGGGACAAAGGCCTTGCGGACATTTGCCCTCCCTGCTCAACCAAGTCTGTCCCACACACACGTCACATGCATGCTCCATGGGGTTTTCATACCGATGCATCAAGTCGTCATGTTGCACTTTGCGTATGGCCGTAATCTTTACCCGTTTCATTGTATCCATATTTTGACGGTTTTCGTTTCTGAACAAAGTTAGCGATATTTGTCGAATTTTGAGCAGAGATGAATCATTTTGTACCGATAAGATTTGCCTACATACAAACAGGCAAGGCATGCTACGATATTTTCAGGAACATAAGAACATGCACCTTACTCAATCTCTCACAATTCTTGTGTTTTTATGATATTTGAAATAAATGCAGTATATTCATTGCCCACAGGCAAATTTTCTTCCAGACATAAGCATCTTCGTTTGCATACAGTTATTTCTTTTGTTACCGGATTAAACCCATCCTTTTCCATATCCTTGAAAAACATTCCTACACCGAATTTTTGCCAGGACGGAAGTTTGTCATAGACGATGCCATAAGCAGCAAGAAGTTCATGCTTTTCAGTATTGGATATGCCTGCTATTCTGTTTTGTGCTTGTGATGCGGACAACCCCTTATTGCGAAGAAGCCAGTAACAATGTGCATTCAGTGAATTGCGATGAGAATCTTCTTGCCTCCATCGAAAATAGTCTACTACACGACTGGCATTGTGCAAAGGGATTAACCGACAATCAAACACAGCAGGACGACCCGCATTCAACGAGAATGTTACTGAAGCTTCTGATGCAAGTATGGAAAGTAACTTGCGCTCTTTGTGCCCAAACGTATCGTCATCCGAATGAAAAAGCAATGAAATTTCATCACTTTGCGTGTAACCATAAACGATACGGAAGCCGCAATCCATAAGATGTCGAAGAGTTTTGATCATGATATCTCTAAATTTTACGTCAAATGGTTTCTCTAATCCCCAATCTTTTTTAGTGAGCCTGGTAAACCCATGTCCATCCAGTCTGGCAGCAAGGTACTCACCTTGCAACATAGTCCTGTCAAGCGATTGCTCAAAAAGCCTCATCTCTTTGTCAAGTGTATCAAAATTCATATTCTATATTTTCCAATTTGTTATTTCAAATGAACACCCTGCAATGCGAGCAAAGTAAAGTTTATCAAAGCCTTCTTTATATGAAGGCAGCTGTAATCTGTTCTGCGTGCCAGGAATAGCACAGACAGGTACGGCATTTTTACGTTTCATGTTTCTTGCAATGCAATCACACAAAATGCTCTGAAAATAGATACCTATAATTTCATAACCATTTTCTTTTGCCTTGGATATGTATTTTTCTCTGTCAGTCATTTCGGGATTTGTATTGTCAATGACAAACGATTTTCCCTCACGAAAACAATTTTCCATCAAAATATTCTCCTTGTTGCGTGTATTTAATGTATCGAGATTGATATGGCAATAGCCTAGTTGTTCCAAAAAGGTGTGATAGAAGGTAGACTTTCCACTGGCTTGTATCCCAATAAATATAATTGCTTGCTTTGTTTCTTTCACCTCAAATGGTAGTTTCATAGGCCTGTTTTTAAAATCTGTTGATTCTCAATACAAAACAAATACTCGTCCACACAAAATATTTTTTGCATCTAAGTAATTGTCTCTCTATTTCCGATATATACTAATTACCCTCATACGGAACAAACAAGGAACGGTATTGATTTAAGAAAAGTACAATCATAGCTAAATGTACTCTTCGACATCTAGCCTGTTTATCTTTCGGGGGACAACTCATAGCCATTGTATAATAGTTGACTACCGTATCTTTGATATACGAAGATACAAAATTTTTAAATAATAGCCAATCGTATACAGACTTAGTTTATCCATTGTATATATACTCCAATTTCTAATCTAAACAAGACACTCCCTTAAATTGCCTATTTTGCGAGAAATTGCTCTGATACAGTTTCTTGCACTTTTATTGAAGCATGCAACAAAAAACATTCAAGACACTATTGAAGTTATAGGTAGCCGACGTCAATAGCACATTCATAGAATCTGCCACCACACACTTATAAAAGTTGCAGCCTAATCGGGAATCTTATTTCAAATTCCCCACTATCTATTTTTCCCGCCTATTGGTAAAATGGGCGCAATTGGTTCAGTATGTCAGATAGTTTGTAAATTTATACAAAGAGGTACATCTACAAGTAGAAAGCTTCCGACTCATCTTTTACGGACCCAAAAGATACCTATTTTCAAGGAAAATGACTAATTTTGCAGCTAATAATAATTATACGCACACAACAACCACCTTTTTCAATCAAGAAAAATGAACAACCAAGAACCTATGTTTATCCTACAGAGTAGAACGGACTCTTTTTTAGCTGTGTCTTCTCTCATCTATCAAGTATGGGAAGAACTACCTAACAAGGATTGGTTTGCCATCAATGAGCCGGGCTATCTGCCACATACCTTAGGTTTGGAGTCAACCCTTGTGTTTGAAGCTTGCACACCTGACGGTAAGCTGGCAGCTGTATGTGTCTTAGTACAACCGGAAAGTGAAGATGAAAATTTAGGCCTATATGCAAATATTCCTCGCAGTGAGTGGCATCAAGTGATGCATGTAGATATGGCAGCCACGCTTCCTGCCTACCGGGGACATTCGCTACAAAGCCGGTTGATGGCTTATGCCGCAAAATTCCTTTGTATGCAAAAGGATACAAAATACTTGATAGCCACTGTTCATCCAGACAATTTACCCTCTCGCCATAGCATGGAAAAATTAGGATATACTTGTGTGGCTCTGACTACCCTGTATGGAGGCCTACCTCGTTGTGTGTATTGTAAGAGACTTTAAATCCTACATAAAGGCAGAGAAATTTGCTTTAGATTTGCTGAAAGGACAATAGAATTTTCTTGGCTTAAAAAGTTGTAATCTCAGAAAAGTACAACAGGGCACAAAGAAGATGATTGCGCTACATTTTCTAATAAATCATACAAAACTCCATAATATCAAGCATTCGATATAAGATTCCACCTATTGCCGCATGCCAACTCTGGTGAAAATGTCCATAATACCAATGCGAAACGGGATGCCTATCGGCTTGAAGACGTTGCAAAAGTTGGTCCATGATAGCACGTTCAGATTGTACATCAGTCAGCAATGCAGAATCATCTACAGCCCATCTTGTTAGTCCGCTCTTTGTTTGTAGTTCACAAAGGGAAGGAGCCGTATGGGAGATAACTATATCGATGCTGCAGGCGGAGCGAATAGCATCCATTTTCTTTTCATCGAAAACAGGTGGTTCGTCTGGCCAATAGTAAGCACGGGAAATACCATCATTGAGATTGGAGTCGAAACCATATTTGGCTATCTTTTTGTTCCATGACTCCATTCGTGTTTTGCGGTCGATGGAGATAGCGCCACCTACACAGAGAATATTGTGGTCGCAAGCTTGCAACACCGCATAGTCGGGTACACACACCATGCGTTTGTGATTGAAGATGATACCATCGAAATAAGCCGGATTATCATGATTACCGCGAACAAACACAATCCAGTTGTTCGCTTCGTTCAGTCGCTTGGCATTTTTTCTCAGCATCTGCTCGTAATATTCTTTTTTTTCGAACCCAAAGCCACAATCACCTGCCACAACGAGAAGAGTATCTGTCATCTGATATTGAATGCAGAGCTTGAACACCAACTCATTGAAGTCACCATGGATATCACCGGAAATGACTACACTCTTGGCTTCGGAATAAATGTATGTCAATACGCTAGTCTTGTTCATGTGATTTAATTTAACATATAAAGTATCCTATTAATCTGCAAGCAAGATACAACATCTGCCAACGTAAGATTACTCATACTCGTTATCTTACGCATAATTGCCATGTTTAACGTAATTTCGGCGAATAACAACTGTCTATAACATTGATAATCAACGAAAACGACTACATCTTTATAGTATTGAAATACAAAGCAATACGAACAATAATCGCTATGATTACCGAAAGCAAAGTTATAGAAATATTTTGTATGGCAGATGATTTAGCTTTGCTAATTTTTAATTCTGCACTTTTTTTGATGCAACCATGGTAAAATATAATATTCTCTTCCAATCTACAATAGTGTTTCATTGAGTGTGTCTGAGGCAAGTTTGCTTTAGAAGCGATGATGCAAAGTTAATAGACTATTTTGTATTTCATTAAAAAAAGCTAATTTTGTGTTGTAGCTGGACGAGGAAACGGGCTCTACTGAATACTTGAGCAATAAAAAAGGCACCCATAAAGAGCGCCATTCTAATCGATTGTAATCAATTTGTCTATTTAATAATCAAGTATTTATTTCCGATGCAACACATTTACACTATTGATTGAAAGCGTTTTAGCCTCTTAATCGGTACAACTCGCATTTTCACAATGACACGGAAAATACTCACAAATTCATTGTGCTGAAAATCAGCATTTTCGATATACGTGTTTTACCGCGCTTTTCTAGCTCATTTTCAAGTTTCGGTAGACGCCAAATTAAAGTGATTTATATTCAGCTTCTTACCGCATTTGCGTTCCAAATGATTTCTAATGAAAAGGTACGATTTTTAAGCGATATTACTCAATGTTTATCGTTGGAAATTACACAAATGTGTGATTTTAGTTTTTTCTTTTGTAGGAGTACTATAAATCATCGTGCGCGATAAGTAAACGACGGCATTGTCTGCTATATTAACGCAAACGATAATTTATTATTGTTTTATTTATGCCTTAAAAATTCAGCATTTTACGTCTGTAATCGAATGCCATCCAATATTGTTTTTGCAAAGATGGTGAAAGGAACGAACGGCCAAGTAACTCTTTAACTAAAGGTTGTTCTGCCGCGAACATATCAATCTCTTGTTTTATTACTTTTATAGGAAGTCCAATACGCTTACCGAACTCTTCAAAATCAGAACGGCCGATGGTGTGAGTATCAGAAAATGCCATTCCCTCCTTAAAGAGACCTTTGTCAAGAGCAAAAATATGAGGATTCATAAGCTGCAAAGATGTATTGATAAGGTCATAGGCAGGAGATAGACGATATTCACCATTACGTTCTATCAAAGAAAAGTTCTTCAAGTGTGCATCATCATTCAATGTAACAAAGTTGAACAGGATTATGCGGAAAAATCTACGTATATCAATCAGTGTAGCCTTTACATAGCGATGTATTACCTCGGCACACTCTTCGTAGCTGGCTTTGTCATATTTGTAATTAGATCCTGCGTTATCTTTTGTGTAACCCAATAATGCAGCGAAGTCCTCTTGTTTGTATTTACCCTTACTATGTACGTCAAATCTGCGTGTAATATATGCAGGAGTGCCATCATCAAAGAAGCAAAGCGCATTTGCAGCCGTTTCAATACCATATACCTGTGATGCAATTTGCATAGTTACGTGCTCATTGGCAACACAAAAATCCTTATTTATGATTTGATATGCTGTAGGACGTGGTTTAAGGATGAATGTTCCTTGTTCTCCTTCACAAATATAGCGTAGTTTATCATCATCTACAACAATGGAAAATTTGGGCTGAGCGCCTGAGAGCGAGATACGTCCAACACTTTTTACAGCTTCATTTGCCTCAACTGTTCCTGTGTCTGGACTTGCTTCAGAGAAAATATGAGATACAGCATGACCATCAAATAGAGTTCTTCGAGCTATAGGCGAATAGGTATCATTGCCCTCTTGTAATATTGAGGGGCAAACAGTTAAATCTTTCATAATTCTATCGGTTTAACGGTAATGGCTCCAACGGTATCATATTGACAAGTAGCCAATAGTATTCCAAAATCATCTTCAGGATCAATACGAAGTAGTTGAGATTGTATTTGGCGATTGTCCCCTTCTGATAGCATATTTGCGAATACAGAAAATAGGAACGGTGAACTATAAGGTTCAGAACGAAGCGGTAATGTCAGACTTACTGCATCACAATTTTCACTCAACAAATATGCTTTATCGTAAGTAAACATAAACTCACGATTGTCATTTTCAATTAATACACCAGCCTTTATTCCGTGTAGATACACTTCACATTGTCTCATAATGTTAATCCTTTAACTTAGTTACAAGTTGTAATCCTAACACATCGCATACAGAAAGTAATGTATCAATACGCGGATTTCCTGTACCACGTTCGATAGCAACAATTGTATTTATACTCACAACAGCCAAATCAGCCAAATCTTGTTGCTTGATTTTAAGAGCTAATCTGCGAGCCTTAATCTGCATTCCCAATGCTTTCATATTCACAATATATTAGTATTTGATGCAAATATAGAGTGTTTTAACGAACAAAACAAGCAGAATTCACAACATATTGCGAATTTGGCTAAATATGAGTTATTTTCGATAGCATTATGTGACAAAATCACAGTATAATGTGATTCATCTATTTATAATGCGCCAAAGTATTTTAAAAGCGATTTGGCGGATTATGTGTGTGAAGAGTATTTAGAATTCAAAATTACAAGATAGAAAATCGCTCCAAGCAACAGCTTTCTGCTGACTTGGAGCGAATCTTATATACTAGCCCTTATCCTGCAACCAGGATTGTCCTCGCAGGCCTCCTTGTATTTTATCAGCCAAGGAATAAATCCATCATAAGAACCCCATCCGTTTGTGGGATTAAAAGGAAGAAGTTTTTTCCTATTCTCAACCATATAGGCGATACCTTGAGCAAGAATCTTACTCATTATAGAGGTGTTAATATTGCCATTCTCTCCAGGCTCCCATACATAATCATATAAAGTACCCTTATACTCCTTATTCCGGTATTTAATACAGATGGGAACTTGCAGTGCCATTCTACTCATGTTGTGAGTGATATTTGCACTCCACTCTGTCTCCTCTGTGGGTACATCGTCGGGAACAATCATGAAAGTACTACCACATGCAGCATGGGTTGCATTGTATTTCACCATTTTAGGTTTCTTGTATATTATTGTTACATCTAAGTTCATAATCTATAAATGTTTATCTTATGTTTGAATCATTAAATCGTCTATCTCGTTATCAAACCATTCTCCAAAGTCGGAGAAAACGGTATTGCCATTTTCATCTTTGCCACTATGAGGAGCAAATTCAGGCTCGTTGTTCTTCAACCATTCACATTGCTCAATGAATGACTTTCTTACCTTATTCAAGCTAATCTTTGAATACTTTTTGCAATAAGCAAGAAATTTAAAGATGCTATTGCCGAAAATCATTTCATTTTCGTTGATATATGAAGGTAAAAAACTCACAATCTCCTTCCCATTAAAATTATACTTCTCATAGTATGGTTTCAATTCTCCTGTATATGAGATACGTAGAACAGAGTCCTTCATAAAATGATTTTCCTTAACCCAAGAGTATGCTATATCAACAACTCCACTGGCGTTTATTATATCATAACGATTGCCATATCTTTGTACTTCGCAATAATATTCAGGCAGGTCATTAGGCTTCATTTTTGTTTTGTAAAGTCTATTCTTTCTATCTGCATATACATCCCCATTCCAACGACGGATATTTCCATTGTCATCAACAGAATGATGGACTTCGTAAAAATATCTATTTGCTAGGTTCTTCATAAATTCATTCAAATTTCAATTATGTGATTTCTATAAATCGTTTGCCATCAAATCCAGCAAGATGCTCATTGTAATAAACACAGCCAAGCTGATTGCAGACAAAGTGTGTATTCCCGATGATAGCCTCCTCGTTGGCGTGTGAGTGCCCGAAAATCCACGCATCTATGCGGCTATCAGCAATAAAGTTGCCCAATTCAGTAGCGAATGCACTATTCAGCAAGCTGCCTTTGTGCTCGGGAGCCACAACGGCCATTGATGGCAGATGATGAGTTACAACCACGATATGCTCGGCGGTACTCTCAGCTACACTCTGTTTGATAAACTCCAGACACTTCTCGTGCTCAGCATTAAAATCAGCAGGCGTAAAGCGACGACCATTATACAGAATCTGCCGAAAGTCATTCATTCCACGATGTACAAAATACTCATCCTCCGGGCGAATGTGCGACCAAAGAGTTGAGAGAATAAAATCAACATTATCAATTCTCACCACCTTATTTTGGTAGTAATGCACATTAGGCAGAATCTCACGACTCCAGCTATCGCCGTATGCCAATACATCTCCATTGCCGTAGAACTCGTGATTCCCCGGCACTAACAGCACCTCTCGATAGTTTGCTGATGCCCACTTCCAGAATCGTAGATTAGGGAGTGTTCTATCCCGTAAATAGCCGGTATCACCAGCAAAAACCAACACATCACCAGCAACCTCAAACGGCTCACTCTTTATAAACCTTGAATTATCTGACAACTCCAAATGTATGTCAGATGAGTGTTGTATTTTAATAATCGTTACTACTTATTAATTTGTTCTACTTGCTTTTCTATTATTCGCTTTACCTGCTCAAATGATGTGGGTGTAAAGTTGTTGTTATCCACTCCAACATCATATTGTGTAGGGAAAATCATATTAAGTCGTGGGGCATCCTTGCCTGTATTATTTTCACAAGTATGCACATGACCAAATAGTTGCCAAGCACCGTCATAGGCTCCTGCATAGCACAAGAATGGGTAGTGGTTTAAGTAAATCCTTTGCTTGTCAACTTCTATATGCATCTGCATCACAACCTCTTCAAACCTCTTGTAATAGCCATTTCTTAGATTCTTGAGATCGTGGTTGCCAACAATAAGATAAATCCTTCCATTGAGCCTATTTAGTATGTTAGTCCATTCAGCCGAGCTGCCAAAACAAAAATCCCCAGGGTGCACCAACAACTGCATTCCAATTTTCAATTAACGTTTCGTTCATTGTCTCTACATTTGCAAAGGGTCTTTTGCAGAAGTTGATAATGTTGGCGTGATAAAAGTGAGTATCAGATGTAAAAAACACCTTATCTCCGTCAAATTTGTAATTCATAGTTTCTTCATTTTACCGCATCACTGCGTAGTTAATAATTGATTCATTGATTTCCATTGGACGGAATAGACGGAGAGGAAGAACGTCACCAATGAGTATAAAAAAATCGTTGAAAAGTTTGGTAGGGACTTTCCAACGATTCTTGTTCTATTCTGCAAACGAGAATATTTGCATCTATAATATTCTTGTTCGCGTATATTTCAGTTGGATAGTATTCCCGATATTGTCGAATGTCAAAATGCTAGACATAGGAGCATACAGCATACCTTCAAAGCCTTTTGAGCCTCGACAAATATTTGTTGCTGTTATGTTCATTCTATTTTGCTGCATTTCGTTTTTACTATTTCTAAATCGACTGCAAAGGTAATGATTTTTCTTAAAACCATTCACTCCCAAGACTGATATTTTTGAATCTAATGTATTGAGTATAAAGTTATATACTATGTATATAAGATTTGTGTATCACGCAAACTTCGCAGTTAACAATTCATCTTCAAAATGAATAAACATACTGTGAGCTTTGAAAATAGATTGGACAAATCATCACATGCTAGGGCTTGCCCTTTGTCCAATATAATCCCTATGGGGGAGCCTAATACCCCAAGTTGCTTTCGTAAGCATTGGGAGTGCCAATCCCAGATCATTGCAAGCAGGGCAAAGATTGGACAATTTCTTGCTGACCATTTGTCCGAAGGTATATAAATTTTTCTAATTGCTTCGGACAAATGGTGTCCATTCTGTTATATGGGTATCTTATAACCATATTTCCGAACCCTACAAATACTTTTTGTACCCATCGGACAAATGCTAAAGGTTATTCAGCCGTGAAATAACATCTTTATCGGCAGGTAGCCACTCTACACTACCAAGTTCTTCCTGCCTTAACCAACGAGCTGATTTATGTTCTCGCAACTCTATCTCACACGATGCAATACTGCATAAATAGCAATGCATCGTCAAGTGAAATGAAGGATAATCATACTCTGTTGTGCAAAGTATATTTTCGATAGCTATATCAACTCCTAATTCTTCTTGAATCTCTCGTTTAAGGGCAACTTCACGGCTCTCGCCAGGCTCAATCTTACCACCAGGAAACTCCCACATACCTTCAAATTCACCATATCCGCGCTGCGTGGCAAAATATGCTCCATCACGCTGTATAATTGCTGCAACTACTTCTATAACTCTCATTATATTTCCTTTATCCCAATATCTTTTAAATAGTTATAAATACCATCGTACCATTCTGGCTTTCTAGTTTCATCTGGCGGTACTCCATTATCACCATTTGGAACAACTATCACCATGCCTTGACGGGCTCTAGTTAATAGCACTCTATATGCATTGATTTGGTATTGTTGGTTTTTAGGTTTGTTTATATTTTGCCATTTTGTTCCTGAACGCAATTGGTGGTGCTGCCATGCTGTTTGTTCTTTATTAAGACGAAGGTCTGCATCCCATGCTAAGCAAGCCCAATCAATTTCCAGTCCTTGAACCTTGAATTCAGTTAAGGTATCTTCGAGTGCATTTGATGAACGTATGTCTGTGTCATCTTCAAGAAACCAGTGAACGAAATCAGGCTGGTAACGAACATTAATACTGATAGCTTTCAAACGTTCGGCTTTGCTGCTAGCCAATAATCCAAAACGTTCACTGCCTCTAGCATGCTCACGTAACCATTGTTTTGCTTTATCCAATGAGCGAGTGAGAACAATGGGATAGTTTTCAAGTTCTTTCAATGTCTCAGTTGCTTCTTCCTTTTGCAAAGCAAGGAGTTGATTTACGAAGATACTAACTTTCTCAGAACGGAAAGAACGCATAGACATCTTCAAATGAAGATCTTCTCTTGGCTTTAGTTGTTGTTTAATTAATGCAAGTTCTGTTTGGTTTACGTCTCCAGACTGAAGAAGATATTCGGACATGTAAACATCCCAATCTTTGTAACTTCTGCTTATAGACTCAATCCATTCTGTTAATCCAGCTTCACCTTTATTGATAGCCTGCCCGTTACCCACTAAACAAACAACGACACCCCAATCAAGTTGTCTATTCATGCATGAAATTAGATACTCAGGTTCGCTGTAAGGGAAATCTTGAATACCTTTCTTCTCCCTCATGAATCGTTTTAACTCGTCACCTGTCCATGCTCTTTGAGCTTCATCAAAGATTGCAACATGTTCAGTAGGTATATATGCTTTATCAGTATGACTCTGAAAATAACCTTCAATAGGTCTAATTTCATTGCCAACCACCTCTGTGCCTTCAAGGTAAAGGTCGCGATAGTGGTGTATCATTTGGATGAAGGCTTTTACTTTACTCTTGGCCTCCTCTTTAGTGCAAGCTTTTCTGCCTTCTTCTTTAGCCTTAATTTTTTCTCGTCTTACATAATCTCGTGTTAAAGCCTCTTGCAACACTTCTACAAGTGGAAAGTTGCCCGACAGATAAACTGCTTTTTCACCTCGATTAAATTGATCAATAGCCGTATTTAATCCAATAAGTGTTTTTCCCGCCCCAGGAACACCAGTAATAAAACAAATAGCCTTTCGTTTATTCTCTCTACAGAAGTCAATTATTCTAGATAACTCAGTAGACGCTTTGTCGATATCACCACCATGTTTGGTTATATCTTCTACTGTGTTTTCCTCATAAAGAGCGATGGCAGCTTCGATTATTGTTGGAGTTGGTTCATATCCACTTTTAGCCCATTGTTCGTCTCTATCGTCAGAGTGGTCAAATACCTCATGAGGTATTTGAGTTAACGAAATGGAAAATGCTTCACTTAGTCTATTTGCATTTATCCGTAGTGGTTCATAAACATTATCTTCAAAATGATTAAGAGCAAAGCTACAATTCCTATCTTTTTCAGATGGAGCAACCAAAATCGGAACAATAACACGATTCAAACTTCCTTCTTGAAAATTTTTCAGGTCAAGAGCATAGTCCCATACTTGCGTAATTGCATCATGAGTAAATTTGCTGCCAGCTGTTTTGAATTCAAGAATAAAGATAAGTTCATCTATGACAAGTATCACATCAGCACGTCTTCCCATACGAGGGATATTATACTCGAAATACACACTTCCTCTTTCTTTATAAGGAGTCAAAACGCCTTTTAAAGTTTCAATTTCTTCAACCCATGAGTTTGAAGTGTCATCATTTATATCATGCTGACTAGCAAGCGTGAGTTTGCCAATAATTTCTTCTGTATTCTTTGTTAAGAATCTTGAAATGGTATCTGAATAATAATATCTTAATGCCGGCATAAAATCCTATCGTTATTAGTTACTATATATACTCATTTATTGATATTTCTAAATAATTTACTATTGTAAATCAACGGAATATATGATATATCAGAAAGAGTCGCCCCATGTCACATTCAAAAAACTCCGAATCCTTATTAATGAGTATAACTTCTCTTTAGCTCTCAGTTTCTTCGTTGATATTTATTGTATTCAAAAGTTTCGCCCATTCAGAAAGCCTCATTATTGAATTCTTGTCCTTGTAGTATTTATACAATACATTATACTCGGCAAATGGTTTTCCGCTTGAACGTGCCACCTTAAGTTCCTTCAGTATAGCTGGATTCTTAATGGCTACTACCTTGCCGTTCTCATCAATGACATCATTCACGTTAACGCTGAATAGGTCCTGACATTCATCTACAATAGAGTAAACTTCACCTTCTGTTATTCTATAGTCGTATGTTTCAAGAAGAAAATAATCCTCTATACTCATGAGAAACTCGGCGATGAATGTCATCGGTACTACCCAGACATATTCACCATTGGTAAGGTTGCATCTTACAGGTAGTTGCTTCTTCTTGGCTTCTCGTTGAGCGTTGAGTCGGCAGTAGAATGAAAGATTCTTCTTTGTATTAAGACGTTCCTTTGTGTTGGAAGGATTCCAAACAACAAAGACGTCATTCTCCAAGTCAAAACCCATCAACAAGAATGGTCGCTTTGAAACCTTTATCTTGTCGAAATATTCACGTTGGGGTAGTTGAACTCTTGTTGACTCATTTTCATTTTTATAACACACATCCCCAATAGGTTTTAGGAAGATGGTGAAAACTCGATCTTCTATAACTAAAAGCATCGGATTCTCTCCACCTATACCATAGTGGCATGATAAATGATTCAACTGCTCTTCAAGAAGTGCCCTTATTTTCTTTCTTCCTAATCTTGGCATTTAGAAAAGTGATTTATACAATAAACTTTCTTTAACGATTTGAGATTCGCAACTCAAACATTCTATACCTTTAAGGTCGGATGTAAAAGACACCTCACTTATGCCAAATGGCACAGAAACAGAGTCAATGTGAGGGATTGTACTTGCCTCGTAAAACTGCAGAGTATCACAAGCCGTAGCATAGTCAAATGCCAACGAATAGAAAGCGTTTGATTCTATACCTATAATACTTGCAATGCCTTTTAATAGTTTCAACTTCGTCTGAGTAGAATGAATCTTAACCTGCAACTTATCATAAAGGTCCTTTATGCTAAGACCTGTATCCGACAAAGCAGATGGACGTACTATGATGGAGGCAATTACGAGATTCGAGTTCTTGGAAGGATTTAATTGACCAATCGAGAAAATATGCTTGCGTTCTTCGCTTGCTGTACTCTTTACCTCAATTTTGTCTTTGCCCATCGTGAAATCAAACTTATCATTTGCATTTCTACGCCAAGCGTCAATCAGCATCTCTGGCATCTGGCTTTGTTCAATAACCAGCAGTTCACCCCATAATCCTTTAGCTTTATTCTCGTCATATTTGTGAGAAGGCGAGAAAATACTAATCAGAGAATCAAACTCTACAGCAAGTTTTCTGCTTGTAGGTACAGATGGAAGGTTTTCTATGATACGCAACACTATAGTAATGAAGTACAGATGCAAAGAATCTCCAGTGCGCCTTAAAGAAATCACACTTAAGCATTGCTGCTTAGTTACACCATCCTCACAAATTGAACATGGCGAATCGTAGCAGACATCTAGGTACTCTAATTGTGTACTTTTCGGATGACCTTCTTTGCCATCTGAATTGATGTAGAACTCAGGATAACCTTCCTTCGTTTTGCCCAGTTTATGACACGTACCATCTATTGAAACGACATTTGTAGCGTCGTTTTCAGGTAGAGCAAGTTTAAAAAACTGTTTATATAATTCTTCAGGCGTTACTTTCATATTCTTCTTCGATTTCTTTGAATAGTGTATCAATATCCTCAACCTCCTGGTTATTCGTACAGTATGCTGTACTCAATTTCTTTGGATAGTTGATAGATAATGTATGAGCTGTAGGTCTGTTTGGAAAACATGGTGTCAACTCAAAGTTATATAACTGAATGGTGATGGTGTCTTCTGACATATGTACATTCTGGTCACCAGGATAGATCGATGAATCCTTGTCTGCACCGGTGTAGAATGTCGATTTAATCTTTGCCTTGTCTGGATTGAACGAACGTCGCATTGGCTTACCATTGTATGCCATTTGCATAAACTCAACATGATCGATTTTGCAACCTGGCCAAGAAGCGAGGTACTTGATGTATCTAACTGTATTATCTCTTCGAACCGCCTCTGCTACACTTGCAAACTGGAAATCAAGCAAGAAATCAACAGCCTCGTCGATGGTTAAATCCCATACTCGATGCTCACGCTGTTGTGTAGTTTTCTGGTAAAGAATGTGGGATATATTCTTCTCTTTTTCAAGTTTCTTGACGAATGCTGTAGCAACTGAATTATTGTGTTGAATGACATCCGGATTGTCAAACGCCTCCATTTTGCAGTTTCCCTCCATTGTTGTCTTAACAAGGTCAGATGGCAGTACATTCTTTCGGCACTGCTGAAGATTTGGCGATGACATGAGAGCGTGACCTGCTTCTTTCAGAGTATCTGAGTTTTTAAGAATGGTACGTAGTTCTTCCTCATTATCAACGTAGTCAACATAGTTTGTTATTGATTGTTCAGGGAGATAGACTCGACAAGACTTTATGTATTTCATTTTGTAGCCAAAGAACCTACATCTCTGCTCAATGGTATCAGCTGTTGCAACTCCAACTGTATGACGAGGCATGTAGGTTGTGGAAAGATTGTTAATAGTGAATCCACGGTTCAGCAACTGAGCTCCGAAGAGAATATGCATTGAGCCGAGGCTCCAATCAATTTCTTTTTCGCCGTCTTTCTTGCTGTTAACGAAATGTAGTTGGCAGTCATTAATAGCATCACTAAGAAACGGAAGTACATCTTCAAAAGGAGGTATCTCATCCTTATCCATGTACTTTATCACCTCAGGATAAATTTTATCCTTGAGTTCAGTAATAATTCTGCGTTTGCTATCATGACCTTCTGGCTTGAGAAGATATTTTGAATACCTCTCAAGTTCATCCTTAACCCAATCTCTGAACTTGGCGCTCGACTTGACGGGATTATCCGGATGAACCATCATTGACAAGTATTGGATTTTCTCCTGTAAGTGTACAAGAATGGCTGTTGTCATCACATGAAACCATAATGCTTCGTGAAGACTTGGTGGCATTTTGTCTAAGTCATTATTACGAACATGGTATGCCTCATCATCAGGTATCTTTTTTATTAATGATCCTCCAACAATGTTCGCAGGTTCATTCTTGAAAAAGAGTTTTCCACCAGTATAAGCAGCACCAGGAGAAAGAACTGTATGAGATTTTGGTGAAAGAATATCGTCAATACTTATGAGTATCTGAGCTTGTGGCGTGGCTGTGTACTGGACGTATGAATGACCTGGCAAAGCCAAACGAAGTTTAAGAATTGACTCATATGTACTCGACATTTTGAACTCGCCTGTCTTGCTATTCTGATAGCCGTAATTATTCAGTGAAGCCTGATCTGCTTCATCGTCAATAATGATTACCGTTTCACCCTTTAGGGCATTCTTGAATACTTCTGTATTGCAAACCTCAGTAAGAGCATCAATGTGCGTGTAATGCTTCAGAATAGGAATTAATAGAATAGGTTTCTTGCTGAGCAACATACCTTTTCGGATGCTGTCTGCCATCTGTTTGTCTTCCTTAACCATGCGGAAATGGTGAGAGTCGCGGTCAAACAAATCCGTTCTAAGTCTTTCGTAGGTTTGGTCACATTGTCTTAGCCTAAAAAAGGTTGACTGTTTTTAAGTTAAACCTGAAACCTGTTGACTTCTTTATCTTATCCCTATAGTTTGTTGCCATAATCTTTCCTGTCATCCCATGGTAATGGTAATACCGATAGGATTTCCTTAAGTGCCTTTATGGAACAACTTATGCTCCCAAAGATAGGCATTTATTTGTAATGATGTTCTCCGTTTGTAGATTTTTTATGGCAATATCTCTATAACTGGTCCATCCTT
>Ash_p1__coassemble_358_pt1 | contig 28779 bp, 21 predicted proteins | sample Ash_p1__metabat2_high_PE_021 | metagenome-assembled genome bin Ash_p1 | reverse complement strand
TACCTTATTATATATATACTAACGCTTGACAAATCTCCAAATCAGATATTCTACTGTAAAATGAAAGCAATCTGCATCCAGCAACAAAGAATCCTCCTACTCACATTGCCGAACAATTAAAAATCCAAATCCTCCTCTGGAATAGTCATACGAAGCAAACTATCCATGTCACCGTGAAACAAATTAAAGTCAACAGCCCCCTTGATTCCTTTCAACTTGCCGCTGTCAGTATATTGCCAAAAATGCCACGGCCCCTTATAGGTCAGCTTCTCTACGTAATAATGAGCTATCCAAAACGGATAGGTATTCAACAATGAATCATTCAGATACTTGAGCTTAAACTTATAACCAGAGTAAATGATGGGTTTGACATGATAACGCGCCTCTACCAAAGAAAGCCATTTTTTTACTTCGCGCTGTAAATCCTCGCGCGACAAACCTCCCGCCTTTTCTACATCGAGCACCGGAGGCAAATCTCCTGGCTCCAAGTGAACCTGCTTCATAAAATACTGAGCCTGACGGGTGGCATCTACGTCAGGAGTATAAAAATGGTATACTCCGCGAATAAAATCATTCTTTTTAGCCTGATAGAAATTCAAGTTGAAATTCTCGTCTACGATAGAAACACCCTCTGTACCTTTGATAAAAACAAAGCGCACTGGAGATGACTGTATGCTCGCATTGCGCAACATCTCCCAATCAATAGTCCCCTGATAACGCGAAATGTCTATGCCATGCACATCGTAGCCCGAAGGATAACCCTCGTCGCGATACAAGGCCTTCCAACGAAAGGAAAATGGGTCGACAAAAAAATAGTAAAAAAACAATACATAGGCAACAGCTATCAACACCGCTCCCAACCAAATTTTCCAAGCCGGGATGCGCCAAAATGAAAACTTCTTGCCCTTTCCCTTACCACGTCCGGATGGTTTCCGGCTGTTGCGCCGTACGGTTCCAGCCTTACGCGTGCCTCCGGATTTTGGTTTTGCAACACGCTTGCGAGGAAATCCGGGAATAGCCGAAGCATCGTCTGCCGCAGGATGCGAAGTTCTATTTCGTTCTTGTTGCGTTGCCATATTTAAACAGATAAGATATAAACGTATTCTCCTAAAATAACAAAAAAATCCCCTTATCGGTTAAGGGACAAGGGGACTTTTATAAATCATGTAAGTAAATTACTTAGCTTGTTCCAACTGCAATGTCTTAGTTGGCTGGTCGCATACTTCAGTAGGACCGAAATACTGGATTGGACCAGGATAAACGAAGCAAGTCTCACGAGCCCATTTCTCACGGTTTGCTACGAAAGTCTTGAAAGGAGCACCGTCCAAACGAACCAAAGCTTTCTTGATAACCGGCTTCATCTCGCCGTGACGCTTCTCCATGTTCATCATCATAGTGATAGGCACACCACCAGCTACCCAGTCAATTGCAGGAGCAGTTGTGTTCTGTACGATTGCCATATAACCTGTTTTGCCGTTAGCAATCAACATCGCTGCACTTGTACCCAAAGCGTAGCAGTAGTCTGCATCATAGTTAGAAGGAGCTGCACAACGACCTTCATAACCGAAGAAGTGATGCAATGGAGCAAACTTGCCAACATACTTGCCTTCTTTCTTCCACTGTGCCAACTTACCAGCAACCATCTCAGACAGCAACTTCTCAGTCTCAATCAAAGAAACCTGTACGTTTCCGTGTGGGTCACGCTCCAAAGTCAACTGAGCAGCAACGCCCAATGGCAATGACTCATAAACAGCCTTGTTGTCTGCTGACAACTTGCTCAAAATCCATGCACGCTGCTCGCTCTTCTCAACAGCAGCACCTTCTGGAGTAGCCAACAAGTCGTTCAATTCTGCAATCAGTTTCTTCATTACAGGAACAAACTCAATCAAGCCTTCAGGAATCAATACGGTACCGAAGTTATTGCCATCAGCAGCACGGTCTGCTACTGTCTGTGCAATGTAAGTTACGATATCATCCAAAGTCTGGTTTTTCTCCTCAACTTCCTCAGAAACAATACAGATGTTTGGCTGTACCTGCAAAGCACACTCCAAAGCGATGTGTGAAGCCGAACGACCCATCAACTTGATGAAGTGCCAGTATTTGCGAGCAGAGTTAGCATCACGCTGGATGTTACCGATTACTTCAGCATAGGTCTTACATGCGGTATCGAAACCGAATGAAGTTTCAATCTGCTCGTTCTTCAAGTCACCGTCAATTGTCTTAGGACAACCGATCACCTGAACACCATAGTTCTTGGCAGCATAATACTCAGCCAATACACAAGCATTGGTGTTTGAGTCGTCACCACCGATGATAACTACAGCCTTAATGTCCAACTCACGCAAGATTTCCAAGCCTTTCTCAAACTGCTCTTCCTTTTCCAATTTGGTACGGCCAGAACCAATCATGTCGAAACCACCCGTATTACGGTACTCGTCAATGATGTCAGCTGTCAGTTCTTTGTAGTTATGATCTACCAAACCACCAGGACCCAAGATAAATCCATACAATTTGTTGGCAGGATTCAAGCGCTTCAAAGCATCAAACAAACCACAAATTACGTTATGACCACCAGGAGCCTGACCACCAGAAAGAATCACACCTACATTGGTTGGAGCAAAGTCCTTAGCTTCACCTTGAACGAACTCGATCAAAGGCATACCGTATGTATTAGGGAATAATTTCTTGATTTCCTCCTGGTCTGCTACAGATTGAGTAGGAGCACCCTCTTTTACGGTTACATTACCCTGCAGTCCTTTTGGTAATTTTGGCTGATAAGCCGCTCTTGCAATTTGCAATGCACTTTTTTCCATAATTCTAAATATCGATTTTAAATAATTGATAATAAATGTTCTTTATCGAGACAAAAATAACAATTTCTGCAGACATAAGGAAACATAATCACATGAAAAAGTATTTTTTTTTGATTTCACACCCTGGAATGATGGATATCTAATTTTTTTTATTACCTTTACGACACTTTTATTCATCTAAAACATAATAATTATGGCAAAAAGAAGAATTTTGAAAAAGAATATCAACGGAATCTGCGGAGAACTTTTCTTGGGATGTGCCTTCCTGGCCGGACAAAACGGATCTGAAGATAAAAACAATAAAGTGCAAGCTATCCTTGGCGACATACTGAAACTCAGAAATGATATCATCAGCAGAATCAGTCATACTGAACCGGGAAACGTAAAACTGTTTTATAAAAAACTGCGCGAAGACTTCAACAAACGCACAGACGAGATTATTGATAATATTGCAACCCTGGAAGAATGATCAAATCGCTAAGCAAAACGATCCTTTTCAAATGGATGGGATGGAAAACGGACATCACTGTAGATACACCTTCTAAATGTATCATAGCAGTAGCACCGCACACCAGTAACTTTGATTTTATCATCGGTTTGCTGTTTAGCAGAGCTGTCGGGCTTAAAGCGAACTTCCTGATGAAAAAAGAATGGTTCGTAGGACCGCTCGGACCGTTTATGAAAAACCTGGGAGGCATACCCGTATATCGAGACAAAAAAAACAGTCTTACAGACCAACTGGCAGAAACTTCCAAAAAAATGGACTCGTTCAGACTGGCTATTACACCGGAAGGCACGCGCACTAAAGTGGAAGAATGGAAAAAAGGATTCTATTACATCGCACTTAAAGCCGAAATTCCCATACTGCTCTACGGACTGGATTTTAAAGAAAAGAAGATTGTGTGCCACAAACAGGTCTTTCCTGACGGAAACATACAAAGTCAAATGCAGGAAATCGTCAACTATTTCAAGCCTTTCCAGGGGAAACATCCCGAAAAGTTCGGGTTCCCAAAATGAATGTATGAACAAAAGATACTTTAACTTCCTGGCAGGACTGATCCTGCCGGGATTTTCTGTTTTTGCACAGAACGTAGAGTCTGTCATTCAAAACAGAACAAATGAATATTTCAAGCAGCTGAACGCACCCATCGTTCTGAATAATAAAAACGAAGGGTGCAAGGTGGAACGCGTTACTATAGACCATAACGAACAGATGATACGGGTATTTGGCAACGAGTTCTTCTCGTCGATGCCTTTCACCGAACAGAACGTGGAACGTATATATAAAGAGGTGAAAAGACTGTTGCCTGAAAAAATGAAAGGATACCGCCTCACGGTCATGGGTAGCTACTACCCCATCGAAAAAATGATCCCGAACTTCCGCATGCGCAAAAAAGATGCACAAAAAATGTGGAGCAAAAAATCAGACGAACCGGTCTGGGTGAAAAATATTTCCGGAAAGCGAAACTTTACCGAAGGACTGCAAAACAGACATTGTGCAGGCTGGGCCAGTCACGGACGTTATTATAAGCAGGATAAGAATTCGTGGCGATGGCAACGACCGAACTTGTTCTGCACAAACGAGGATTTGCTGACACAAACGTTCGTCATCCCATATCTCATCCCAATGCTCGAAAATGCAGGAGCTTATGTTTTCTCACCAAGAGAACGCAGCTGGCAAAAGAATGAGGTGATAGTAGACAATGACCAGACAACGAGAAGTGGAACTCTTGAGATTACAAACAGAAAAAGTCACTGGAAACAAAGCGAACAAACAGGTTTTTCATATATTCCCAATCAAGTTCTGCCAGACGGTACGAACCCGTTTTCCATGGGATCGGCTTTGTCTGCACAAACTGTAGCCAAAGCTTCGCAAGCTTCGTCGCTGAGATGGACTCCAAACATCCCGGCTAAGGGTTCGTATGCAGTATATGTATCCTATCCAAAAGACGAACGTAATGTGAGTGATGCTGTTTACACCGTGGTGCACCAAGGCATAGAAACACATTTTAAAGTGAATCAGAGCATGGGAGGCAATACCTGGGTATACCTTGGAACATTTGACTTTGAACAAGGACAAAACCAAAACAATTGTGTCTTGCTGAGCAACTTGAGCAATGAAAAAGGAATTGTATCAGCAGATGCGGTGCGCTTTGGCGGAGGCATGGGAAATATCGTACGCGGAACAAATCCGACTACAAGCGGACTGCCACGCTTTCTGGAAGGTGCCAGATATTATGCACAATGGGCCGGTATGCCTTATGATATTTACAGCACCAAACAAGGAACAAACGATTATGCAGATGATATCAATGTGCGTTCCAGAATGACAAACTACCTGGCTGCCGGTTCTGAGTATTTGCCAGGTGAAACAGGCTTGCAGGTTCCGTTAGAAGCTTCAATAGCCATACATAGCGATGCGGGCATTAGAAGAGACAATTCGTATGTGGGCACTTTGGGTATTTATACCACACAAACCCAAGAGGGTGTATTCCCTGAGGGTATGTCACGACTGGCTTCCAGAGATTTATGCGACGCTATGGTGAATCAGGCTAAAGAGGACCTGACTAAATTATACGGCAACTGGAACAGAAGACAACTGTTTGACCGTAATTACAGCGAAACACGTGTACCACAAATACCGGCTGTAATTATCGAAACCTTGTCGCACCAGAATTTTGCTGACATGAGAATGGCACACGACCCAACGTTCAAATTCAACCTGGCACGCGCATTATACAAAGGTATACTGAAATATACTGCCACGCAACACAGAAAGGATTATACCTTGCAACCGCTTCCGGTTTCAGACTTCTATACAGAAATCAATACAGACAATCACACGATTGCACTAAACTGGGCACCTACACCCGACCCGCTGGACCCGGACGCCAACCCAACCGGATATATCGTATATACGAAGATAGGAAACCAAGGATATGACAACGGAACGTATACGCGCAACCCGCATCTCTCTGTGAAAGCCATCCCAAACACTTTATACAGTTTTAAGATAGCGGCACTGAATGATGGAGGAAGCAGCCTCTGCTCGGAAGAACTGACTGCTTATATTGCACACAAAACAAAAGCTACCGTTCTTATCATCAACGGATTCCAAAGACTTGCCGGACCGCAACCCATCCATACAGATTCGTTACAGGGATTCGACATCCATGCTGACCCAGGCATTTACTTGAATTCATTCCCGGGATATTGTGGCGCACAAATTAACTTCAAGAAGGCTCAGGCTGGAATAGAAGGACCGGACGGATTGGGGTATAGCGGAAACGAGCTGTCGGGAATGTTGATTGCAGGCAACACGTTCAACTATCCCGAGCTGCATGGCAAAGCCATTGCAGCTGCCGGAAACTATTCGTTTGCCTCATGCAGCAGAGAAGCTATTGAGAAAGGAAAAGTACGCATGGACCATTATAATGTGGCCGACCTCATCATGGGACTTCAAAAGCAGGACGGATATAGCCTGAAGAACTTCAAGACCTTTACCATCCCAATGCAAAATGCCCTGAAAGAGTTTATACGACTTAAAGGAAACTTGTTCGTTTCGGGCGCATTCATCGGATCGGACATGATGGGTGTGGACGAACAGCAGTTTACTCAAAATTATCTGAAATTTAAAACATCCGGACGCGTACAGGCAAACCAAATTGAAACAGTAACAGGAATGAATACAGCTTGCTCTCTCTACAACCGCCTAAACGAAATCCGTTATGCCACTACATGGGTGGACTGCATCACACCAACACACGATTCTTTTGCCGTGATGCTCTACAACAACCAAGTAAGTGCCGGAACTGCTTATGCCGGAAACGACTACAGATGCATGGCACTGGGATTTCCTTTCGAAAACATCGTCGAAGAGAATCTACGCAAAAAAATGATGGCTGCAATACTGAAATTTCTATTGGCAAAATAGCAATAGATTGAAAAATCATACCTATATTTGCATAAACCCCTTAAAATAGAAAATTACTCATGTATAAAATTCAAACAAACAGCACGGGAAGCCGTGAAATGTTTATCACAGATGAGCATTTGCAAACAATCAGACAAAGACAGCTCTTTAAGGACTTGGTGGACAGTACAGGGTTTGTAAACGAGGATGTACTCGATAAACTGAAACTCATGGTGCGCTCCATCATGGAAAATGAAAAGAATTGTGACGACTTGATACGGTTCAGTCAAGAAGTGCTTTACAATGACAACATGAAAGCTCACGGACTGAATCAATTAATCATCTTATATAAAAACTGGATCCATACTCAAGAAGAATTGGAGAATAGTATGGAACTACAATCAGAATAACAACATTATTTCATGAAAGATTATCGCTTGACAGATTGGTTGCCTACAACCAAAAAGGAAATGGAACTGCACGGATGGAAACAACCAGACATCATCTTGTTCAGTGCAGACGCTTATGTGGATCACCCTTCATTCGGAGCTGCCGTAATAGGTCGCGTGCTCGAAGCAGAAGGATACAAGGTGGCAATCGTTCCACAACCGGACTGGCATGGCGATTTTCGCGACTTCAAAAAACTGGGTAGACCAAGATTGTGGTTCGGAATCGCACCGGGTTGTATGGACTCTATGGTCAACAAATACACTGCCAACCGACGCTTGCGTAGCGAAGATGCTTACTCGCCCGACGGCAGACATGACTTGAGACCGGAATATCCTACAATTGTCTACACGCAGATACTGAAGAAACTCTATCCGGACGTACCGGTTATTTTAGGCGGTATCGAGGCTTCGCTGCGACGCTTGACGCATTACGACTACTGGAAAGAACGATTCGCTCCCAGTATTCTGTGCGAAAGCGGCGCAGACATGCTGATTTACGGAATGGGGGAAAAGCCTACCTTGGACATAGCACGACAATTAATGGAAATGTGTGAGTCGGGTAATGAACTGCTCTCTTATAACGAAGAGGGCGAATCGCAAATAACAGTCAAGGCATTTAAACAGGCACTGCAGCAAAACAACGCAATCCCGCAAACAGTTTCTTTATTCCGCAAAGAAGACATTCCACAAGGAATACAAAAAGAGGATATTGTATTGCACAGCCATGAGGCTTGTCTGAAAGATTCCAAAAAGCAGGCCGAAAACTTCAGACATATTGAAGAGGAAAGCAACAAATACCATGCGTGCCGCATCTTGCAACAAACAGGAAACAAGTTTGTGGTTGTAAATCCGCCTTATCCTCCAATGAACCAACATGAGTTAGACCATTCGTTTGACTTGCCTTATACACGACTCCCGCATCCTAAGTATAAAGGAAAACGTATTCCGGCTTACGAGATGATTAAGTTCTCCGTAAACTTGCATCGCGGTTGTTTCGGTGGCTGCGCATTCTGTACGATTTCGGCTCACCAGGGCAAATTCATCACATGCCGAAGCAAGGAAAGTATCTTGAAAGAGGTAAAAGCCATTACAGAAATGGAGGACTTCAAAGGATATCTTTCTGACTTGGGAGGGCCATCGGCCAATATGTATGGTATGAAGGGAAAAAATCTGAAAATTTGCGAGCAGTGCAAAAAACCTTCTTGCGTACATCCGATTATCTGCCCGAACTTGAATACAGACCACCGACCGCTTTTGGAAATTTACCGGGCAGTAGATGCTTTGCCCGGCATCAAAAAAAGCTTTATCGGCAGTGGCGTGCGCTATGATTTGCTGTTGCATCAAAGCAAAGACGAAGAGATTAACAAGGCTGCCAAAGAATATACACGCGAATTGATAACAAAACATGTGAGCGGACGACTGAAAGTGGCTCCTGAACACACTTCGGACAAAGTGCTCTATCTGATGCGAAAGCCTTCGTTCAGTCTGTTTGGTGCCTTTAAAAAGATTTTCGACAGAATTAATGAAGAAGAGGGATTGCGACAGCAAATTATCCCTTATTTCATCAGTAGTCATCCGGGATGTACGGAAGAGGATATGGCAGAACTGGCTGTTTTGACTAAAAAACTGGATTTTCAACTGGAACAGGTACAGGATTTTACACCCACTCCCATGACCGTAAGTACTGAAGCATGGGCCACCGGGTATCATCCTTATACCCTTGAACCGGTATTTTCCGCACATTCGGTAAAAGAAAAGCTGGCACAACGAATGTTCTTCTTTTGGTATAAACCCGAAGAACAACAGAAAATTAAGCAGGAACTGCTCCGTATCAAGCGAACAGACTTGATTGACAAACTGTTCGGACGAACAGCCATGCCTCAATATCAAGGAAGCAAACCACGTACCGAAAAGCATCGTGCTGCAAATGATACGGGCAAAAGCAGTTGGAAAGGACATAAAAAACGTAGATAAAGTATATGATTTTTTACTTTTCCGGGACAGGAAATTCTTCGTGGGTAGCCAAACAGATAGCAGACAGCTTGCAGGAACGAATAGTTTCCATAGCAGAGGAAATACAGAGAAACGATGGATTCCGTTATGAACTGCTACCGGAAGAAAGGATTGGCTTTGTATTTCCGGTGCATTCATGGGGTCCCCCACCTATAGTAATGCAGTTTATCAGCAACTTGCATCTCTGCGGCTATCAAAAGCAGTACGGATATTTTGTGGCTACTTGCGGCGATGACATCGGATGCACCCGACAAATCATGCACCGATTATGCAAGAAGGCAGGCGTGACACTGCATGCAGGCTTCTCGGTTCAAATGCCCAATACTTATATTGCTTTACCCGGATTCGATGTAGACTCTCCGAGTGTTGAAAGAAAGAAACTGGCAGATGCATGGGAAACTCTAAGAGAAATTAAAGATATTGTCGGTCAGAAGCTCAACACATACCGACTGTATCCAGGCACATTGCCTCGTTTGAAAAGTTATATTATCCGGCCGTTGTTTAACCGCTTGCTGATATCCGACCGGTATTTTCGAACCACCGACACGTGCATCGGCTGTGGTAAATGTGCTCAAATATGTCCTTTGCATAATATCTCCATCGAGAAAAAACATCCGACATGGCACGGACACTGCACCACATGCATGGCATGCTACCACATTTGTCCCATGAACGCCATCAGCTTTATGAAGCAGAAAGGAAAAGGACAATACCTGCATCCAGATCTATCGAATTATTAGAAAAACAAGAAAATGGTAAAAAGAAATTCAGCCAAAGCATGGCTGCTGGCTGCACGCCCGGTAACGCTTACCTGTGCTGCAGCACCCGTTTTGATTGCCTTGACTAATGCTTGGCATGATCTGCAGAAAAATTCAGAAAACGAATTTATGTGGATTCCGGCTATCCTGTGCCTTTTATTTGCCTTTCTGATGCAAATCGACGCAAACTTTATCAATGATTATTTTGATTTTATGCGCGGCATTGACGGCGAGGACAGACTGGGGCCGAAACGGGCTTGTGCTCAAGGATGGATTAGTCCGAGAGCCATGGTATCAGGAATAGCCCTCACTACCCTAATGGCTTGTTTTGTGGGCATACCGCTAATTTGGTATGGCGGAACAGAAATGATTGCTATTGGCGTAGCTTGCGTGCTCTTCAGCTTTTTATACACCACAACTTTAGCCCGAAAAGGCATGGGAGATTTGCTGGTGTTGCTCTTTTTTGGCATCGTTCCAGTGTGTATCACTTATTACATACAAACACAGGACATGAGTTCGAGCACCCTATTTTTGGCTTTAGGCATGGGATTGGCAACAGATACGTTACTCATTGTCAACAACTACCGCGACCGGGATACAGACAAAGCAGCACACAAAAACACCCTGGTGGTATTCATTGGGGCCAAAAATACCGAAAGCCTTTATCTGGGCTTGGGCGCAACAGCCTGGCTATGCTGCATTCCTTTATTCTTGGAAGGAAAAACCATCGCTTTTTTCTTTGCTTCGCTTTACTTGCTGCCCCACATGCTTACCTGGCGAAAGATGGTCAGCATTCACAAAGGAAAGCAGCTGAATGAAGTGCTTGCAGCAACAGCACGCAACATATTTGTATTCGGATTGCTGATTTCTATCGGATTGCTTTTCTGATTATCCAGACATATTTTCTGAAAGCAACCAATTCGAAACCTAAATTTACTGACTTAGAGAATTCATATTATTATAACATTTATAAATTATGGCAACAACTGACGACAAGAAAATCATTTTCTCTATGGTTGGCGTAAGCAAAACCATACAGCAGACCAACAAACAAGTTCTGAAGAACATCTATCTGAGTTTCTTCTACGGAGCCAAGATTGGTATTATCGGTCTTAACGGATCCGGTAAATCCACACTTATGAAAATTATCGCCGGTTTGGACAAAAACTATCAAGGCGAGGTTGTTTTCTCACCGGGATATAGTGTTGGCTATCTTCCTCAGGAGCCACAACTGGACAACAGCAAGACTGTTAAAGAGGTTGTGATGGAAGGCGTACAGCCAATCGTAGATGCTTTGACAGAATATGAAGAGATTAATCAAAAATTCGGCCTACCGGAGTACTACGAAGATGCCGACAAGATGAATGAATTATTTGCCCGTCAAGGCGAATTGCAAGATATCATTGATGCAAACGATGCATGGAATCTGGACAGCAAACTGGAGCGTGCCATGGATGCCTTGCGCTGCCCGCCTGCAGACCAAAGCGTAGAAAATCTCTCGGGTGGTGAACGCCGCCGCGTGGCACTGTGCCGCCTGCTGCTCCAAAAGCCAGACGTGTTGCTCCTCGACGAGCCTACCAACCATTTGGATGCCGAAAGCATCGACTGGCTGGAACAGCATCTGAATCAGTATGAGGGTACCGTCATCGCCGTAACTCACGACCGTTACTTCCTGGATGACGTAGCCGGATGGATTCTTGAGCTGGACCGTGGCGAAGGAATTCCATGGAAAGGAAACTACTCTTCTTGGTTGGAACAAAAAACCAAGCGAATGGAAATGGAAGAGAAAGTGGCCAGCAAACGACGCAAAACACTGGAACGCGAGTTGGAATGGGTACGCATGGCGCCCAAAGCGCGACAGGCTAAGGGAAAGGCTCGTTTGAACTCATACGACAAACTGTTGAACGAAGACCAGAAAGAAAGAGAAGAAAAACTCGAAATCTATATCCCGAACGGACCACGTCTGGGAAACAAAGTAATCGAAGCTGTCAACGTAAAGAAAGCATTTGGCGAGAAAGTGCTGTTCAACGACTTGAACTTCATGTTGCCTCCTAATGGCATTGTAGGTGTTATCGGTCCTAATGGTGCCGGAAAGACCACTTTGTTCCGACTGATTATGGGACTCGACACTCCTGATGCAGGAACTTTTGATGTGGGTGAAACCGTTAAATTGGCCTATGTTGACCAAACACACAAAGACATCGACCCAAACAAGAGTGTCTATCAGGTAATCAGCCAGGGAAATGAACTGATTCGCATGGGCAATCGCGACATTAATGCCCGTGCATATCTCAGCCGATTCAACTTTGCCGGTGCCGACCAGGAAAAGAAATGCGGTGTTCTTTCAGGTGGTGAGCGCAACCGTCTGCATCTGGCGATGGCATTAAAAGAAGAAGGAAACGTACTGCTGCTCGACGAGCCGACGAATGACATCGACGTAAATACCCTGCGTGCCCTTGAAGAAGGTTTGGAATCGTTTGCCGGCTGTGCTGTAGTCATCAGCCACGACCGTTGGTTCCTCGATCGTATCTGTACGCATATCCTGGCATTCGAAGGCGACGGAAATGTATTCTTCTTTGAAGGAAGCTATTCGGAATACGAAAGCAACAAGATGAAACGTCTTGGACTGGAAGAACCAAAACGCATCCGCTACCGCAAACTGATGGAAGACTAATCCGAAATGTCTTAATAGAACTAACATTTGTCATCTCTAAACGGAGGTGACAAATGTTTTCTATTTATAAATCATGCAAATAAAATCATTCTATTCATATTTACCATTTATGGGAGCAAAAGACAATGATTGGAAAGCCCGATTGGGCATGGTATATTCCACCAACCCCGATTTCAACTTCGAAACAGAAGAAGAGGTGGAAGAGGAAACGCTGGATAAAAACAAACAGCAATTGCGCGTCTTTATCGAAAAGAAAAACAGAGGAGGAAAGACTGCAACCGTAGTCAAAGGATTTGTCGGTACAGAATCCGACCGCAAAGAACTGGCCAAACTCCTAAAAACAAAGTGCGGCGTGGGAGGTGCCAGCAAAGACGGAGAAATCATTATCCAAGGAGAAATCAAGGAAAAGGTAATCGAGATATTGAAAAAAGAAGGCTATACGAATACCAAATAAACCTGTCCGAAACGGATAAAATATTCAATCTTTTCGGATTTACCCTAGAACTATCTTATACAAATATCATTATAAAATCAAAATGTCAAAACTTAGAACAATTACCACTGCATTGGTCCTGCTGTTTTTACTGCCTTCAGGCATTTTGGCGGACTCACTAACCGAAAAATTACAGCAAATTAAAACTGTCAGCAACATCAGAGCCTTAAAATCAAGCAAGTTCAAAGAGAAATACTTGATTGATTTCAACCATCCCGTAGACTATAAGGACAGCACTGCCGGACGATTCAATCAGCGCGTGGTAGTAGCTCACACCGGGTTTGACCGCCCGACAGTTATCGTAACAGAAGGTTATGGCGGAAGCTATGCACAAAACGAACATTACACCGAGGAGCTGGCAGAAATCTTGCAAGCGAACTTGGTTCATGTAGAATACCGTTACTTTGAGGAGTCTACCCCATCGCCTTGCAAATGGGAATACCTCACAGTGTGGAACTCGCTGAATGACCTGCACGAAGTAGTTACAGCATTGAAAGCCATCTATCCTCAAAAATGGCTGGCAACAGGTGTCAGCAAGGGAGGAATGACGACCATATTTTATCGGGCCTACTTCCCGGAAGATGTTGCGGTTTCTGTGCCTTATGTAGCTCCTTTTAATACAGCTGCCGAAGACGGACGCCACGAAAAATTCCTGGCACACGAAGTAGGCACCGCCATGGAACGCGCTTGCATCCTCCAATTCCAAAAAGAAGTGCTGAAAAGAAAGGCAGACATCATGCCCCTTTTCCGCAAACACTGCGAAGAAAACAACTATCAGTATAATGCTCCATTGGAGGAAATTTATGATTATTGTGTATTGGAGTTTCCATTTGCTTTTTGGCAATGGGGCAAGAAAGTGCACACGCTGCCCGATGCCAACGGGGCTTCTAACGAAGAAATTCTGAAAACCTTGCTGGAACATTCTTCACCGGATTACTTCCAATATGAAACCTCAAGCAAGTCTTTCTTCGTACAGGCCGCACGCGAACTGGGATATTACGGATATGACGTAAAACCATTGCGCCCGTATATAAAAATGAAATCTGCCGAAAATTACCTCAACACAGTGATGCTGCCGAAAGAATTGCAAGGTATCAAGTTCGATAAATCGCTTTATAAGCACACAAAGAAGTTCCTGAAGAACGAGGATGAAAAGATGATGTTCATCTATGGAGAAAATGATCCTTGGACAGCTTCGGGCGTGAACACATGGCTTGACTTCGCAAAAAAACAGAACATGAAGGTTTTTGTAGACCCAACCGGTTCTCACCTGTCACGTATCGGTACCTTGCCAGCTACCCAACGCAACGAAGCAATTCGTATTATTAAAGAATGGATGAAATAGCATGATTATGAAATATCCTTATCTACTGGGTTGTGCACTAGGGTTATTTTCAGCCTGTCCCAACCACACGAAAGCACATAGCACAACGGATTTGCAAACAAGAGAGGTGCACATCTGCGCACGCCAACAAGCTCCGGCAGAGAATCTGTCTCTGTGGTATCAGGAACCTGCCAACAACTGGGTGACACAAGCCTTGCCAATTGGAGGAGGCGACTTCGGAGCCATGATTTTTGGCGGTGTGATGCAAGACCACATTCAGTTTAATCACAAAACATTGTGGCGCGGTAGCAAAAAGTCGAATGACTTAGGCTCGTACCTAAACTTTGGTGATTTATACATCACAAGTGATGACACGACACAAGTGAGCGATTATCAACGGAGCTTGAATCTGGCAGAGGCTACAGCACATGTGGCTTTTGTCAGAAACGGCATCCGCTTTGAACGCGAATACCTAGCCAGTTTTCCCGACAAAGTCATCGCCATCCGATATACGGCTTCGAAGAACAAAGCTCTGAATTTGCATATCAAACTAAAGAATGCGCAAGGCAAGGACGTGACTTATTCCGACAAAGTTGCCTCTTTCTGTGGACAACTGAACAACGGTATGAGTTATTTTGCACAGATGACAGTGGAACAAGAAGGTGGAGAATCTGCTTTCAACAACGAAGGCATTGCCATCAGAAATGCCAAAAGCATGGTCATCTACCTGGCTTGCGGCACGGATTTTCAAGCCTTGGCACCCAACCACATTACCGGAGATATGGTTGGCTTGCAACAACAAGTACGCCAATCTTTGAACCAGGCACAACAAAAAGGATATAATAAGGTAAGAGCATGCCATATAGCCGACCATGCAGCCCTGTTCAACCGAGTAGATTTTCAATTAGATGAGGCAGCCACCGGTGTTGCCACCAAAGAACTCTTGCTAAAGCAAGGCGAAAAAGAAGCGTACAGCAAAGCTTTGGATATGCTGATTTTTCAGTACGGCCGCTACCTGACCATAGCCTCATCACGCGGAGTTGCCCTACCCTCCAACCTGCAAGGTATCTGGAATAAAGACGGAGATGCCCGACACGATGCCGTGTGGGCATCGGACATTCATGCCAACATCAATGTACAGATGAACTACTGGCCCGCAGAACCAACCAACCTGAGCGAATGTCATTTGCCGTTCCTGGAGTATATTTACAATGAGGCAACACGAAAAGACGGCGGATGGCAGCTGAATGCACGTGATTTGGGCATTAAAAGAGGATGGGTAGTCAATACTGCCGGAAACATATTCGGCGGTTCAAGTCAATACAAAGCCGGTAAATATGCGGTGGCTAATGCTTGGTTCTGCGAGCACTTGTGGCAGCATTTTACTTATACCTGCGACACGACTTACTTGCGCCAAACGGCTTTTCCGGTGATGAAATCGGCTTGTGAATTTTGGTTTGACCGCTTGGTTGAGGCTCCCGACGGCACGCTGGAATGCCCCAACGAGTATTCTCCCGAACAGGGTTTCATACAAAACGCCACGGCCCACGGGCAGCAATTGGTCACTCAGTTGTTCCTTAATATGCAACAAGCGCTGAAGGTATTGGGCGATGGAGCTGCTGACAAGGCATTCAAACAAGAACTGACGGACAAACTTAACCGCATAGACCGTGGTTTACGTGTCAATGATAAAGGTTTGCTGCGCGAATGGAAATATCAGGAAAATACGCCGAATCAACCTGCCAACCAGAATCATTTTGCACACGATGAAGAGAATATCTGGCAATGCCACCGGCATACATCGCACTTGATGGCACTCTATCCTGGTTTTGAAATTGACCCCGGAAAGGACAAAAATATATTCCATGCAGCCAAGGCATCGCTGCAAGACCGCGGAGAGACCGGTACCGGCTGGGCTTTGGCATGGCGCATATCACTTTGGTCGCGTGCCCGCGAAGCGCAAAAAGCTTATTCTCTGTTGCGTCATTTTGCAACGCATACGGATGTTCTGTCGTACAACTGGTATGGTGGTCTGTATGACAATATGCTGGATGCGCATGCTACTTCTGTTTTTCAGATAGAAGGAAACTTTGGAGCTACGGCCGGCATTTCCGAGATGCTCTTACAAAGTCGCCCGGATTCTACGGTTCTGCTTCCTGCACTCCCGGCAGAATGGCAAGAGGGTCATATTAAGGGACTCAAAACCATTGGCAACTTTGAGATTAGCTTGGACTGGAAAGAGCACCGACTCACAAAGGTTCGGATTCACGCCCTAAAAGGCGGTCCGATTACTTTAGCTTATCCCGGCATCCAATCGGCTCAAGTGAAAGCGCTTCGTAGAAAAGCAGGCAGAAGAGTGTTGCACACGGAACAGATCAACAACAAACCGAATCAGCTGTTGTTGGTCACAAAACCTGGTGAAACTTACGAACTGATTTTTCAGTAATATAAAAAACGGTTAACGGGAATCTATCTGTTAGCCGTTTTTATTTTATATATTCCATGCCGGCACACTGCACTCTTTGGGCGAAACAAGGCTTGAACTGTTTAGAAACCGTTTAGAAACTGTTTAGATGCTGTTTAGACGCTGTTTAGGAACAGCAAAAATCACATTTCGTTTTGTATTAATGAATATAAAAATAAGAAACGGATGCAGCTGCCTTTCAGAATAAGCAGGGTCATAAAACAAAAAATCCTCAGGAAGTTAGCTTGTAACCCTGAGGATTTTGGTAGCGTCTTGACGCAACAACAACCAGTCACACAATATTAAATGGTCTAATGCCCCAGTCACACTTAATAACTTATGCGCATTCAATTTCTGTAAATCATGCACTGACACTTTTAATGACGCAGATAATTTACAATAATGCTCTCTTGTTAATTTCTCTATCATTTGAACGTATAGTGACAAGTATGAAAATTACAATACCAAGTTTTTGCCCACACAAACCAAATCATCCCCAGACATAACGCAGGAGTCCATGCGCCAAGGTACTCACGGTCGTTAATTAGCGAGAAAAAGAAATAATGGATAATCATTGGGGCAGTAATCATCAACAACATACAATTCAACAAACACCAGAATTTTGCCCAAGGATTAACAAATCGTTCTCCAATAATATCCCATCCATGACACTGAGCAAAACGCATCATCAAATAGGGTTGCTCTTCCAATTCACCGTCAAACATTATAGCAGCCGCAGTGTAATAAGACTTCCAGCAACGCTTGATTATTTTCTCTTCAAAGTCATGGTCAAACGACCATCTATTACCATTTTCATCAGATAATACAAACGGACATTCAGGAGTGGCTAATCTTGGAATGTTTTTCTTCGATATATTTCTAACATATAGCGGATGTGATTTTTTGAAATTCTTGGCTAACTGATACACAAGCTTGTTGTCATTAAAGTCAATCGCTACCCTACCTTCTCTTAAAACAGCCTTGATTTCTTCGACTGGTATTGGGTCGAACATGAAGCAATAGTAAGCCATAATGCGCTCATAAACCCCATCAATATAATACATCTTTCCTGTGTTGTCGTACAAAATAGCTAATTCATGGGGTTTTGCCATCATCGCACAAGTAAATCCAGTGTGCACCAAAGGGTAATAACCGCCATTGGCTCTACGCATTGGCATTTCTACAAATTTCTCTGGGATTTCATTTTGTCTACACCATGATTCAATGATTATTGGATGTAACCCCTTTTCAATTATTATCTTAACCGCATTCCACGCTTTTAATTCCATATTTAAATGTTTTTAGGTTTAAAGAAATCCGCATACTCTTCAGTACAACGGCGCATTAATTTTTGTATTTCACTATTATCAGCAGAATGGTTAATCTTCATTACAACCTGAAACTTAGTGAAGTAAGGAGCGAAGTATAAAATTATTCCCCCATGTGTTTGAGAAGGTCTTACTTTGGAGAAAGTAACTGTTGCGATAAACCCTGCATTGGAATCTGTGCAAGTTACATATTTCTTAGTCACACCGCCTTCTTCTTCGGATTGCCCAAAAATAAATAAAGGCAGAACCATTTCCTGAGAACCTGCCTTTATTATATTGTCTACATCCTGTTTTTCTTTATCTGTTATATCTTCTACAGTAACCTCATAACCGCCCAAATAAGATATTTTCAGCACTTTATCAACTGTGGGAACAGCCTTTCTATTTAATATTTTCCCCACAGCATTTCCCGGCCAGTTACATCGTTCACTCAGACTCTGTTTGGTTAACTGTTTTTCTTCCAATACATCGTGTATGATTTTAATAAAATCTTCTATAGTGAGTATGGAATATTTATAATTGTTTTTAGTGAACACCAAAATACTCTTGCAAACTCTCAGATATTGCAATATAAAGTCCAAGCGATAGTTACGTGTACCGCTCTCTATACTGCTAATAGTAGCACCTGAAAGTTGGGTTTTATTTTTTATTTCATTGTACCCTATACCATGAAACTCCCTGCATTCTTTCATTAATGCACTTAATTCTTCTCTAATCATATATCTTCTATCTATAATATCTTAATATGTTAATGGCAATACTCACGAAATCAAGGGTTATCATCTGGAAATGGAAATTCTTGATAGTCGCATGGTAAGAAGAATGAATTGATGACTCTGAAGTACTCAGGAAGCCATGCCATAGCACACAAGAAAATAATAATACCTGCAAACCCAATAACACCACGTTCACTTATTTCCTCGACATATAAATTCTCTTTAGATTCACTACCTACTACAGACCAAAACAATTTCCAGCCCACAACATACACCGCCACATAAATAACTGTCACTACAATAGTCAACATAACTGGCTGAATGTAATACTTAAAAACCTCGTGGGTAGTCTTTGAAGTAAAACCTTCGTATAAATGTTCGCACTCCTGCTCTTGTACTTGTTCTTGTTCTCTCATATCATATAGGTTTTAATTGTTACGTATAATTATATTTGGTTTATTTCTGCTTTTATATCAGATATAGTTTCCGATATAATCGCTTGAATTTTGCGTTTTAAACGCCCAGAAATCTCTATCCCTTGCCCTTGGCTCTTAGTGGTTGCGAAAGCAAACCAACATTGATTGCAGCTACGTATTTTTGCTTGTAGAATTTGAATTTGCTTCAATTCATGATGTAAAGCAACCCCTCTTTCTAATTTATCTAAGTCCATTGCCATATCGTTTATTCAAAGAGAATGAATTTGTATATTATAATAAATATCGCTAAAGTTGCAATGATATACCCTAATGTAGAATTGTATTGCATTATCTCTGAGATGCTGACAGTAACCATAAACAGAATCCGCCGCTGTAATATACCCCACATTACCATCTAGTTTTCTAAAGCGAATAGACCGACTATCTATTTTCCTTCTGATAAACACCGTTTTCTTACATTATTCTTTTGCAAAATTAAATTTGATTTGTGCAGCCTATCTGCATTTAATTACTATTTATTATATTTTAATGTATCTATACTCATATTTAGAGCCTTGTTTACCTAGACAACATTTAACACTAGTAAGGAAAACAATACATACAGCACAAACAACAAAGTAAAACAAGACAAAAAATTGATATAATTCCCTTTTATAGGAGTGCTACCATATATAGTCACTAATCTTCAATAGAGCATTTCTGCTTTTTTGTTTATTTGTTCTTGATTATATTCCGCTTATTTTTTTGTTACTTCCCATTGTTCTGTATCGGCAAAAACAATTTCTTGATTTCTATGTTGTAAGTTTTGCTATTTTTTTATAATCCCCATAAATACCCTGCATACATCTAAACTCGAAGTTTGTTTACAGCCCAGACATATTTTCTCTTATATCTTAAAAATCGTTGCTAAATTTCTCTTGACTCAGTATTATCAAATATGGCAAACGCAGGTTTGTCAACTACAATTATCTTCGAATCTCAAGGACTTGTTGTGTTATTGATTTGACTGTTCTACTTATTCATTACCTAAAGATAGCTAGAAACGTCGTATTAACCTTTTAACTTTGAGTTTTCATTGATTGTTATATATCCCAGTGTGTCAATAAGATGCATTGGGATTTTTTCTGTGTGCACTGGCAAAGTGCACAAATTTGCAGCTTAATTTCATTAACATATCATCTTTTGGTATTAATTATACAGGCAACTTTCTACTTTAACATTACAATAACCTTTATTACATTGCGGTTAACTAATAAAATACGTAATTTTGGACATAAACGCTTTTGTGTTGCACTTTAAAAATACAACTGAGGACAAACATAGACGTTTTAACTTTGAGGAAATCAACTAAGCCCTTAATAATCACTTCAGCATCAGCAGGGCCATAAAACAAAAAATCCTCAGGAAGTTAGCTTGTAACCCTGAGGATTTTAGTAGCGTCTACGGGAATCGAACCCGTGTTACATGCGTGAGAGGCATGTGTCCTAGCCGCTAGACGAAGACGCCGGCTGCGGAAGCTGGGGGATTCGAACCCCCGGTACGGTAACCCGCACGTCAGTTTAGCAAACTGGTGGTTTCAGCCACTCACCCAAACTTCCTTCCTTGTTTTTTGCGTTGAGAACCTGTTGCTTTTCTCAATTGCGATGCAAAGGTATAGCTTTTATTTCAAACTTCCAAATCTTTAGCCTCTTTTTTTTCAAAAAAGTTATCCTTTGGTCCAAAATTGCAGATATTGCCCTGCTACTTTTACATAATGATGATGCTTGGCGATATACTGCTTGCTCATTTCAGACAATACCGGAATTCGTTCCGGATGCTCCATGATGAAGGCCAGTTGCCGTTGCACATCCTCTTCGTTGGGTTGTACATTAATAATGGGACGAAGTTCCGGTTCGTTGAGCAAGTCATAAGCTTCGGGCTCTCCTCCCCCCACAAGCACCAATCCTTTGCTCATAGCCAAAAGACCGTTCATGGCAGGAGTATAGCTGTATAACTGGTCCAGGAGCAGGTCGCTGTGATTCATCATATTTTGATAGTCAGCATACGGAACTGATTCTGCCTTGACTATTTCGCACTGTGGATACGCTTTCGCCACATTTTCCAGCGCACGCAATAGCACGTCTGTACCTTTATATTCGTTTCTTGTTTTCTGGATTCCGATGAAGCATCGTATTTTACCGTCCTTGCAAGGGGATGTGGGCGTTATCTCTTCGGTATTTATCGGAAAAGGGATAAATGCGGTCTTGTCGGCAAAGTGCGGATGATAGCTCACCCAATATTCATACAGTCCGGCAATGATACCGTCGCAGTCCTGTGCGATATAGGTATTCAGTTGGCCTTTCTTGCCTTCCAGCCAGTCTTTCTTCCAGGTTCTGATATCTTCTGAATCGCGCAATTCGCTGCCGATATTGAAGTCTGAATAGCGGAAGCTGCTGCAGTCGCAGCCGGCCTTCACCCAATAACGGTCCATGCCATAGGCTGCCAGAAAGACACGACCGTTGTGTTTGCGTAAATAATTGTAGACAGAGAAAAGGCGTTCTGCCTTCACTTCCAGAAACAACGGGTTAATCAGCTGCACCACATCGAAGCCACGCAAGCGCGGCAACAGGCGAAGCAGGCGCAGCGAATAGCCAATTCCCCCGGTGCGTGTATAAGCATTTCGCTTCAAGTCCCAGTCACGGGGATAGTTTTTCCAGCCGTCGCCGTCAGAAAGCACAACGACTTCGTGCCCTAAAGCACGAAGTCCTTGCGCCAGTGTCCAGTGAACATTGCTGTATTCTCCTATCAAAAGGATTTTCATAACTCTATTTTATATTGTTTAAATCAAAATGAAACCATTAATAAACAAACGAGCGCGACAGTTTGGCATTTGCCGTTTTCACGGTCAGTACATACACACCACGAGGCATCCCCGTGAGGCGGACCACTTCTTCTTGTCCCGGTTGTACATTCTTCAGTTGACGGCGTTGCAGGGATGTTCCTGTGGCAGAAGTGAGTAAGATCTCCGCATTCGATTCCGGTGAGTTAAACAGCAACTTCCAATGGTCGGCATGACGCTTGATGCTAACCGGCTGTTCTGAGTCCCACACCTCGCGGATTTGCGTAGACTGCCCGAGCACCTGCTTCAATCCCTCGTAAGCATTGATTTTTCCATAGCCCCACCGGCGGTCCCAGTTTTGTCGTGCCTCGCCGGTAAACTCGTCATTGATGGCTGTGGTTTTGATGATTTCGGCAATGCGTTCCGGAGTGAGTGTCGGATCGGCCTGAAGCCAGCAGGCTATGATGCCGCTCACTTGCGGGCAAGCCATCGAAGTGCCCATCATCAGTCCGTAATAAAAATCCTCGCCATGGTGCTGGGCTTTTGAAATCCAAGCATAAGACAGGTTGGTGTCCTGCATCTGAACTTTGGAATAAGAGGAACAGATGGTCGACCCCGGTGCTGTAATGAGTGGAGCGGCATACCATTCTCCCAAAACCGGCCCACCGGACGAGAAGGAAGATATATCGCCTTCATTTTGGTTCAGATGATAGGTTTTGCCGTCAAGGGCAGTCCAGGAGTTGCGTGTATGGTAAGAGCCCACTTGAATAGTGCGTCGTCCGAAAGGATTAATCTGATAGTCAGAATCACCGGCCACATAGTCAAATCCGGCAATCTCCTCGTTTGTCAGAAAATGTCCGTCCTGAACCACATCGCTCCATACGTCACATTCAAGGGTTTCATCATTTTCCTGGCTTATACACAGCAACAGATAATGGCCATCCGCCACAAGCTGTTTTCGGTTATGATGTACGAAATTCAAGCACCAGTTGCCACTTCCCTCGTCCGGGTAGAAATAAACCTGTCCCTGTTGCAAAAAGTTCTGGGTCACATCGGTATGTATCCGGGTTTGCGGGTTATAGTCAAACAGCGTATATTTCGTTACAGGCTGCTTGGTGTCTCGAAAAACGAGAAGCATGTTCAGTTCGTTTGTCTTTGAATCCGGGTAAAGGCCCAGACGGAGCGGAGCTGTTTCGCCACCCATCTTTCCGTAAACGTGATTCACGATTTGGTTCGAGTTGCCCGATGCCTGCACCAGTATCATTCCCTCACCGGCATAGCCATCCAGCGTTTTGCTGACCACATCGAGTCCGCTATGCATGCCCAAGCTCGCACCGAAACTCATATTCACCACGCAAGGCATACCTCTCTTTGCGGCATACTCCTTGGCTCTTCTTACATCCTCTAGGATTTCCGCATCGGTCAGTCGGGAGGAGAACAGCATCAAGTCGGCTTCGGGAGCCTGACCGGAGAAATTTCCGTTGCCGGGAGCAGGTGTTCCGGCGGCAATACCAGCCACATGAGTGGCATGCCCTTCGCTGGAATTGTCATACTCCACAGCTCTTATCTTCGCCTCGTCGGTGAGAGGTTTTGTGCCGGCCTTGTTTCTGTCCCAAAAATACTTTATCCTGAGATTACCTTCGGCATCACTGAATGCCGGGTGATTCAGCTCATAACCTACGTCAATCACGCACAGCAACACGCCTTTTCCCGTAAAAGGTGTTTCGAATCCCACGCCCTGGTGTACCCGGTTCGTTTGGGTTGCCGCCAAAGAGCGGTCCATATACAACCGGGCTGTTACCGGTCCTCCCACCGACTTTACTTCAGGAAGTGCGCAAATGCTGTCTATCCTTGCCGCCGGAATCTGTGCCGTAATCAAGGAATCAGAAGCCAAGGTATGGGGCACATCCCACTCCGTAAGGCGTTTGCTCACGAGCTCTGCATCCGAACACAGCAGTTTGGTCCACACCACAGGTACTAATCCATCCGAACTGCGACTTGCCTTTCTGCGCAAGGCATCGAAAAGCCGCTCTATCCCCCACCGATACTTGCCCGACGGCCGGGGAGTGTTTGCTTCATACGGCTGGGCAGAAGCAAGGTGAGCCGACAAGAGCAGCGCAACGGTCATTATCTGTTTTTTGAACATATTCATCCTTATATTGTTATTAAAACTGCTTTGAGCTCTTTCGGAGCAAGCATAAAATCTGTGGATACAAAGGTATAAAAATAATGGCAAACAGAACTTTTCTTGTTGTGTTTTATGCAGAAACAGCCGTTACGTGCATTGTAAAACAGCAACAAATCCAAAACTTACTTGTTATTTTTATATATATAATGTATTGAATCTTTGGTATCTCGCCCTTTATGTGTTACATTTGCAATATAAAATGTGACAAAAGGAAACATTCTCTGACAAGTTTTCGATGAAACATTTAGAAAAATCAATATGTTTAATCTAAATAATGAAGATCGGATGAAGAAGAATCTGACAAAATGGATGTGTGTCCTCATCGGGTGCCTGTTTGTATCGGCATTTGCGGGGGCCGCTCCTGTGCGTTTCGAAAAAGGGCGCCTGTATTTACTGAGTCCCAAATCCAAGCCGAACATGGTGATGGGTTATCAAGGCGGACAAGAAAGTGATGCCAAAACCCTGAAGTGGGACGAGGCGAACCAAAAGCTTTACTGGACCATCACGGAACTTTCCGGAAGTTTCCGTATCATGAATCCGTTTGAAAACCTGGCCATACACAACACCAGCGCCGGTGAAATCCGCATGGCCGAGAACAACGGTAGTGACGAGTCGCAGCTATGGAAACTGGAACCGACCAAGGACGGTGCCTATCTGCTTGTTTCGGCCAACCGCCCCAACATGACCATGGTGTGCGAAGGCAACGGCTCCTTCAAACTCAAGGAGAAAGAGGCCGTAAAGAACAACAAGACGGCTTGGTTTGACATTAAGGAAAGCGACATGGCCGGATTTGACCAGGACTTGACCTACCACATCGTGAGCGGTGACGGAAAATGGGTGCTGGGCAACGGCGACAGCGGCGAAAACAATGCACGCATCCGTGCCGAGAAGAAGGATAAAGAAAACAGAGGTCAGTATTGGACCATCAAGATGCTCGACCTGAACCGTCGCGTAGTGGGCGGCGCTTTCTACGACCAGAATTTCGACGATGGAGGAGGCAATGCTTCTATTGACTACCTTTTGCAGTGGACTGCCACCCCGGGTGTGTGGAACAATGCACAGTTTGAATTCATCCCGGTGAAAGAAAAGAAGGGATATTTCCAGATTAAGTCGGCAAATCCTGCCAAGAAAAATTTCGTATATACACTGCAGGACGGCAAGATGCAGCGCATCGAGCAGGCCAAAGCCGACAAGAACTCTTGGTTCTGCTTCAAGCAGGTAGAAAAGCCTAAGTTTGAATCGCCCATCTGGGAAGACGAAACCGTGTTCGAGCAGAACAAGGAAAAAGGCCATGCCACTTTCATGCCTTATCCAAGCGAGGAGGCCATGCTGGCAGACAAAAGCTATTACCGGACACCATGGGTGCAGCCTACCGGAGCAAACTTCCAGTCGCTCAACGGCACTTGGAAGTTCCATTTCGTAGACGAACCTTCCAAGCGTCCGATGGATTTCTACAAAGAAAACTACGATGTATCTGCTTGGGACGACATTCCGGTGCCATCCAACTGGGAGATGCAGGGCTATGACCGTCCGATTTATGCGAATGTAGAATATCCTCACGCCAACACGCCTCCGTTCATCAAGGCTCGCCCGGGATTCAACGACGGCGGAAAGAATTACGGAATCAATCCGGTGGGCTCTTATGTGCGCACATTCCAGGTTCCTGAAAATTGGAACAACGGACGCACTTTCATCCATTTCGGCGGTATCTACAGCGCAGCTATGGTCTACGTAAACGGCAACTATGTGGGTTATTCGCAAGGTGCCAACAACGTGGCAGAGTTCGACTTGACCAAATATCTCAAGAAAGGCGAAAACAAATTGGCCGTACAGGTGTTCCGCTGGAGCGACGGCTCTTATCTGGAATGCCAGGATATGTTCCGTATGAGCGGTATCTTCCGCGATGTTTATCTCTACAACACGCCTAAAGTGGCCGTACGCGACCATTACATCACAGCCAAGGTGGCCGGATTCGACGGTGTGGCACAGGGAGGCACTCAAGTGAATGTCCGTCTGGAAATTGACAACCGCGACCGCATGGCTTTCAATAAAAACATCGAGGTGGCTTTGTATGATCCAAACAACAAGCTGGTTGCCAAGAAAAACATCAAAGTGGCCCTCATCGGCGGTCAGATCAAGGCAGCGGACTCCGTACTGGTGCGCAACATCTCGCTGCAAGTGCCGGGTGATGTGGCCCTGTGGAGCGCAGAACACCCTAATCTTTACACCGTACGCGTGGTTCAATATGCCGAAGATACAACCAAACAGCCGGAAATGGCTTTCTCGACCAAATATGGTTTCCGCCATATCGAGATAAAGAACTCACAGGTATTTGTCAACGGAGTGCGCGTATTCTTTAAAGGTGTGAACCGTCACGACACGCATCCTCTTTACGGACGTGCCGTAACCACAGAATCTATGTTGCGCGATGTGCTGTTGATGAAGCAGAACAACATCAACACCATCCGTACTTCGCACTATCCGAATGCAGCACGCATGTATGCCATGTTCGACTATTACGGCTTGTATTGCATGGATGAAGCCGACTTGGAGGATCATGCCAACCAAAGCATCAGCGACCGTCCGTCGTGGATTCCTTCATTTGTTGACCGTATCGACCGAATGGTGTTGCGCGACCGCAACCACCCGAGCATCATTTTCTGGAGTTTGGGCAACGAGGCCGGAAACGGACGAAACTTTGAGGATTGCTACAAAGCAGCACAGGCTTTGGACTCTCGCCCCATCCATTACGAAGGAACCCGAGGCGGCATGCCGTTCGGAGGAAACACTTGCAGCGACATGTACTCTAAGATGTATCCGGGAATGAACTGGATGAGCCAATATACCAGCAACCTGGACAAGCCGATGTTTATTTGTGAATATGCGCATTCTATGGGTAATGCCATCGGTAACCTGAAAGAATATTGGGAAAGCATCGAGCAGAGCAACGCTACTGCCGGCGGATGTATCTGGGACTGGGTGGACCAGGCTATCTACGAGCCGAAAGACATCAAAAACGGCAACTGGAAGGGACGCTTGCACACAGGATATGACTTCCCGGGACCGCACCAAGGAAACTTCTGCAGCAATGGTATCATTCCGGCAACACGCAACGAAAGCGCCAAATTGAAAGAGGTGAAAGCAGCACACCAGTGGGTTGCCTTTACACTCAACGCCAAAGACTACGACAGCAATACGGTTCGCTTCACGCTGAGAAACAAGTATGACTTTACGTCGCTGAAGGATTTCGACCTGTATGCTTCGGTAGTACAGAACGGACACACGGTAAGCACACAAAAGATTGCCCTGGGCGACATCGCTCCAAAGGATTCTATGGAATTTACCTTGAAAATTAAAAAGGCAAACTTGAACAAGGCACGCAAAGAAGGCCAAGAGGTATTGCTCAGCCTGGTTGTAAAACGCAAGGCTGCTACTGTTTGGAGCGCAGCAAACCACGAAGAGGCCATGGCTCAGTTCACCTTGTGCGACAGAGGAGCTCTGAAGGCTGTCAAAGAGAAAGGTGAGGCTTTCGAACTGACCGAAAACAAGGATGTGATTACCATAAAGAACGATGTTTTGAGCGCAACATTTGATGCGCACACCGGACGCATGACTGCTTTGGTCATCAAAGGCCAAAATGTTATTGCTGACGGACAGGGATTTGTTTACGACAATCACCGCTGGATTGAAAACGACCGTTTCGGCAATACGGATGCAGCCTTGGATGCCAAGGGTAGCATCAAGGCTACTCGTGAGGGCAACAGCATCGTGGTGCATACTTTCCGCGGAAGCAAGCTCTGCCCTACTGCCATCACATACAAGTTCATGCCGCAGGGCGTGGTAGACATGGACGTGAAATTCGAACCGAAAAACGAGAACCTGCGCCGCGCAGGCTTGGTTTGCATGATCGACTCTGCCTTGAGCAACGTGAACTATTATGCATATGGTCCGTGGGAAAACTACAACGACCGCAAAGACGGCTGCCTGGTGGGCCGTTACACTACCGAAGTGGACAGCATGACTGCCGAATATGTGAAGCCACAAAGCATGGGCAACCGTGAAGGCTTGCGTGAACTGACCTTGAGCAATGCAAAGGGACAGGGCATCAAGATTGAGACCGAAGGAAATGTTTCCTTCTCTACCTTGCGCTACACCGATGCTGACTTCATGAACACCAACCACATGTGGGAGCTGAAAAAACGTCCTTACATCGTGATGCACCTGGATGCTGCGATGCGTGGTGTGGGCAATGCCAGCTGCGGACAGGATGTAGACACCATGGTGAAATACCGTGTTCCGAAAAAACCGCTGAGCTACAAGTTGCGCATCTCTGCAGCCAAGTAAACTAACGAACGTTTTATATTGTTTCATAAATGTAAGTTTGAGCCGAG
>Ash_p1__coassemble_255_pt1 | contig 36924 bp, 28 predicted proteins | sample Ash_p1__metabat2_high_PE_021 | metagenome-assembled genome bin Ash_p1 | reverse complement strand
ATAACGTTCCTTTTTCTGTGTCTTATACTCTATCATAACATTCTTATTGGGTCAATTTGTTTCAGTCCAAGACACTCAAAGTTAATCAAAAATGGGCTGACCATTCCAATATTGTGCATACAAACTTTTGGTGGACAGTAATAAAAGTATCTAGTTGTGCTTTATAAATAGAGCGAGATTTCTTGTAAAAGAAAACTTTTCATACCTTTGTATATAAGATTAAACGAGTAATTATAGGAGAAACTGCAATGATTTCTGGTAATGGTATGTATCTTTTAGGAAGGAAGTGTTGTCAATTAATACTTGAATCTTCTAGGTTTCGTGATGACAGGTTCTTCTGTTGATTTCAGTTACAGCATAACTGAAAACTTGGTTTCTGTACCGAATACGTATTGCTCCATCTTCTATCAAATGGATACTAACGCATCTTCTTTCTGGCAAAACGATAAAAATCGGATTAATTTAAAAATACTATATGAGTTGGCAAAAACCTACATTGACCATCACCAATCTGACCACCGGATACTGTTCTAAAAACAGACAGTATCCAGTGTCTGAACATTTGTGTGCTTCGTTGTTTGCCGGTGAATTGACATGTCTATTGGGCGCAAACGGAAGTGGAAAGTCTACATTATTGCGTACCTTGACTTCGTTCCTGCAACCCCTTGCCGGTGAAATTTACTTATTAGATAAGCCTTTGTCTCAATATTCGCGTGATGATATGGCTCGTTTGGTCGGTGTGGTATTGACGGATAAAGTTGAAGTGCGCGATATGTGCGTGCGCGACCTTGTGGCTATGGGTCGGATGCCTTATACTGGTTTTTGGGGGAGACTTTCTACCTCGGATGAGGTTACGGTTAACGAGGCAATGAACAGTGTCGGCATTGCCTATTTGGCGCAACGATCATTACATTCGTTAAGTGATGGTGAGATGCAGAAGGCATTAATTGCAAAAACCTTGGCACAAGAAACTCCTTTTATATTTTTGGACGAGCCTTCTGCTTTTTTGGACTATGCTAGCAAAGTAGACCTTTTTATGCTGTTGCGACGGTTGGCTGTGGAAAAGCAAAAAACGATATTCATGTCTACTCACGATTTAGATTTGGTTTTGCAAATGGCAGACCGCTTGTGGCTTTTACATGAGTCAGAAGGTTTGCATACGGGTATTCCTGAAGACTTAGTGGCGCTGGGATACTTAGATCGCTTGTTTAGAAATGATAATTTGAAATTTTCTGCAGAACAGATGTCATATTATGTACAGATGCCTTTACGTAACGATTGTAGAAAGCATAACATTCAGTTAGTAGGAACAGAAGGGCAAAACAGAAAGTTGTTGCAACGTGCCCTAAACCGTATGGGAATGTCTTGTATGGCTACCGAAGCAGAAGCCAAACTGCAAATCTGTATTGCACAAGAAACTCCGATCTACACATTAAAAAAACAAGCGGATATTCTGAAGCAAACCGACCTTATTGGTGATTTGCTTCAAGAAATATCCGCCTGTATGGATTACTAATCTTTTATTTTCTTCTTCTGCGTTTGCGACTACGCTTTTTGGTATTGTATTGTTTTATCTTTTTGGATACGGAATACACAACGAACAGTCCTACCGTAGCAAAGATAATCAGCACAACGCCACTTCCCAAATTGTCTCCTTTAACATGAGACCACATTTCCAAAACAGCTTCCGTACGGTCGCCGGCATCATGAATCATAGCACATCGGGCAATGATGCTGCTGTCTGGGTACTGAATTGGATTGATGGATACGTTTTTTGCTTGTGGTCCGAAAAAATAAGCCAGGTTATATTTTTCTTTTATGTTTGGGTCTGTTTGAGACTCTAGAATTTCAGGTGTGGCTATGGAACTGACATATCCGGTTGTTTCCATATTGGCAATGGCTACTTCAGACATGCACAGATAGTTGATGAAGTAACGTGCTGCTTCGACATTTTTGGCATACTTAGGAATAACCCATCCGTCATACCATACATTGCTGCCTTCTATGGGTACTTCATATCCCAAATCCACGCCTACAGCCTGAGCTTCTTCTATGGCCCATACAGCGTCACCGCTCCAAGTCATATTCAGAAAAGCCTTTCCTTTCGTCATCATTTCCTTGCCGAAGTCAGCTTCCCATCCGGCAATGTTCGGTTTCATGCGTTTCAAATATTCTTCTACTACCTGAATAGCCTCCGGAGAATAATTGTTCATCAAGTCTTTAACATGCAACTGCCCTGTGAGGAGCTTGTTTCGGTTGGCAAAGATTTGAGCTGTGCCGTAAGAGTCGCGGTAACTGTCTTTCATCAGCAGTTTGCCCTTGAATTTATTGTTCCAAAGCGATTCCCAGGTGCTTGCTTCTTCTTTGGTAACAAATTTCTTGTTGTATAATATGCCGGCTGTGCCCCACATATATCCGATGGCATAGTCACTGGCCTTTTTATTTCCGGAGCTAAGTTCGTCCAGTTGCTTCTTGATGTACGGCGATTGGTTGTTAAGGTAATTTTTCCCCTGGAAATTTGTGTCAATAGGCAGGAGTAAATCTTTCTTCAACATGCGTTCGATGATGTATTCCGAAGGGCATACCACATCAAAATCTTCGTGTCCCCGTTCAATCTTTGTGAGCATAATTTCGTTTATGTCGAATGTTTGGTAGATGACACGAATATTTTTGCCTGTTTGCTGTTTGTACCATTTTGGGAAATCTTCCAGAACCTTTTCATCGATGTAGTCGGCCCAGTTATATACTTTAAGCACTTCCTCTCGCGGTTCTTTGTCGTAACAGCTGTTCAGCAGGAACAATGTTGCTGCAAGAAACACCAGTTTTGTATAGGATATCAATTTCTTCATCTATTTGTTTTTCTTGTCTGAACGACGGTTAATGAAAAAGAGCAAGGTGAGTACCACCAGGAATATTAAACTTGACAGCGGTCGCAATTCAGGAGTCAGACCGCCTTTGCGTGCATCTGCATAGATGTATGTGGAAAGCGTTTCAAGTCCCTCATTGCCGATAGTAAATATTGTCACGGCAAAATCATCAATGGAAATGGTGATAGCCAAGATGAAGCCAGAAATCATTCCCGGAAGAATCTCCGGTATAATTACTTTGCGCAAGGCTTGCATTGGGGTGGCACCCAAATCAAGAGCTGCTTCGTATAGATTGGGATTCATCTGTTTGAGACGCGGCATTACACTGAGAATGACATAAGGCGTACAAAAGGTAATATGTGCCAGTACCACTGTTGTATAGCCTTGTGGTATGCCCAAGGATACAAACAGCAGGAACAGAGAAATACCCATAATGATGTCGCCGTTAAGAATCGGAATCTGATTGATGAATCCCATAAAGCGTCGGGAGCGTGCACGCAGGTTGAAGATGCCTATTGCTGTGATGGTTCCCATCAGTGTGGACACAACTCCTGTGATTAAGGCGATGGAAAGCGTGTTCCATAATGCGTTCATCAAAGAGTGATGAGCTCCGTCGACAAAAAGTTTTCGGTATAAGCCGAAAGAAAAACCGGTCCAGTTGCCCAGTACCTTTGATTCTGTAAACGAATAGACCACAATGATGATAATTGGTGAATACAGCAGCAGCAACAGCAGCCACAGATAGCCTTGGCAGAGAATCTTCTTTACCATAATCCTCCTCCTTCCTCATTTTCTTTCTGCTCATCGGTAAGCAAAGTTGTTGCTCCGATCAAGAAGAGCATAATCAGTGATAGAGCAGCTCCATAGTTCCACATACTGTTGTTGATGTTTTCCTGAATGGTAGTACCAAACAGCTTGATGTTGTTCATCGTAAGCAGTTCGGCAATTGCAAATGTAGAGATGGTAGGCATAAACACCATAACAATGCCACTGGCAATACCGGGAAGAGAAAGCGGAACTATTATTTTCCAAAATACTTGCGATGAATTGGCTCCCAAGTCTTGTGCCGCTTCGATATAGCTGTGGTCCATCTTTTGCAGTGTATTGTATATTGGGTAAATCATAAAGGGCAAAAAATTATAAGTCATGCCAAAAATCAAGGCACCTTCGCCCAGCGGAAAGTCCAGAAAGTCAAATAGAGCAACTGTTGCCAGTGTACGGATCAGGATATTCATCCACATAGGCAAGATGAACAGCATGACAATGGTTTGTGCGTAACTTGATTTCAGACGGCTCAGGATAAAGGCAGCCGGGTAGCCCAACAGAATGCAGAGCAATGTGTTGATGATTGCAATGCCGATAGAGTAAATAAAGGTGTTTATGGCTTCGGGATGAGCCATAAACTTTTTGAAGTTCACCAAAGAAAAGTCACCGCTCTCATTTGTGAATGCAAAGAATACAATCAGAATCACCGGCAAGATGACAAACATAAAGGAGAATATCAGATAGGGCAGTGTCCAGCTTTTTCTGGAACACAGAAAACGATATAAATTATTATTGTTCAATGTTTTATTCTTTTATAATAGTTGTTCGATGAATTTAGAAAGAAGATTAGTTTTTGCATCATTTGGGTATGACGGTAATAAATTCGCTAGGAATTGTAATACCCACATGGTCGCTATTGTCCCACACATCGTGTGTGTCTACAAAGATGTCTTCTTGCCAATCGGTAGCTACGGTAAGGTGATAATGGTCGCCTTTGTACAGAATGAAATGTACGTCACCGGTCAGTGTTCCGTCGTTTTCGTCATCTTGAAGAATCACACCATGGAAAGGAACCTGAACGGTAACTTTACTTCCCGCAGGAATCTCTTTGTGGGCAGGGCATTCAAAAGAACAGCCCAAAAATTCTACATGTGTGGCGTCAATCATGTTGCCTTCGAATGTATTGCAGGTACGTTCTTTTTTCATGATATGGATATCATCGGGTTTTACGAGCATGCCAACCTGGCTTCCCGGGTCGAACTTATGATAATCGTGTACCATAAATTCATATCCATTGGCCATGACAATCATTTCATAATGCACTCCTTTGAAGATGCAAGAAGTCACTTCGCCCACAATTTGTGCTGATTCGGAAACCGGGAATATGTAAATATCTTCGGGACGAATCACTACATCTACGGGTGCATTGATGCCAAACCCTTTGTCCACACAAGGTATCTGAATGCCGGCAAAGCTGACTTCTTTGTCTTGAATCATTGTTCCGTTCAGAATATTACTTTCGCCAATGAAGTCGGCTACAAAAGAATTCACCGGTTCGTTATAGATATCCATCGGTGTGCCTATCTGTTGAATCTTTCCTTCACTCATAACCACGATAGTGTCGCTCAGTGTTTGTGCTTCTTCCTGGTCGTGCGTCACATAAACAAAGGTGATGCCCAATCGCTTGTGCATTTCTTTAAGTTCCATTTGCATGTCCTTTCTCATTTTCAGGTCAAGGGCTGCCAAGGGCTCATCCAAAAGCAAAACCTCCGGTTCGTTTACGATGGCGCGTGCTATGGCCACACGCTGTTGCTGTCCGCCCGACAGAGAATTTACGTCACGATATTCGTAATCGCTCATTGAAACCATGCGCAAAGACATTTTTACTTTCTTCTTTATGGTCTCTTTGTTCATGCCTTTGAGTTTCAGTCCGAAAGCAATGTTGTCGTACACGTTTAAATGAGGAAATAAGGCATATTTTTGGAATACGGTATTTACAGGTCTTTTGTGTGGTGGGGTCTGTGTAATTTCCTTTCCGGCAATATAGATGTTGCCTTCAGAGGTAGTTTGGAAACCAGCTAACAGGCGGAGGAGTGTTGTTTTTCCACATCCGGATGGACCCAATATGGTGACAAATTCTCCTTTCTTGATGTTCAAGTTGATATGGTCTAATGCTGTTTTGTCGCCAAAGTATTTGGTGACATCTTTTATTTCAATAATGTACTGATCTGTCATCTTTTAATTTATATGTTTTATTTTTATGCAAAGGTACATATTTCTTGGGAGTTACCCATAAAAGAGTTCAACTAAAAACAAACAGATGCAGGCAAAAAAAAGGAGATGAACTTTGTAGTGCATCTCCTGATTACCAACAAGTGGTCTTAGTAATAATAGGTTAAGGCCAGGAATAAATATTCCTTACCATCCATGCAACTGGATTCAAATTGAATCTTGTCTTCACGGGCAAGCCATCCGATGGCTGCATTTAAATCTCTATCCGACAGTCCAGACTCTTTCTTCAAGTCACAGTATTCCCATCGCTTATTGTTGTTCAGCAGGTTCCATATGATACCTGCATGACTACCAATTGTGTTTTTGTTCATAATGGCTAGATTTTATAAATGAGACAATAAAATACCTTGCTCGCAAATATAGTGAAAACTCTATATGAATGTATTTTTTTTGCACTTATTTAATGAAAAAACTGTAGATTTGTTAGTATATTATGTTGTGGAACATAAAACTGTAAAGCCGTTTGTTTCAATTCTATTTTATTGTTTTATTTCCTTATGTTTCAGTAGATGACTTTGTCTTTTGATGGAATGTTTAACGCATAGAGATTCGTTTTTGTATTCCTGTTTTGTTTTAGAGATTTTGGTTTCTTTGTTTTAATATAATATAAATAACCGTAGGGGCTCCGATTAGTGGGGTAATCACATTCAACGGTAGGTTTCCCGAACTGCCGGGCATATTGCACAATAAGTTGCAAAGCAAGCACATACAGCCGCCTATTAAGATGGTTGCGGGCATGAGATGCTGATGCTGTGCTGTGCCAAGAAGGAGACGAGCCAAATGAGGAACAGCCAATCCGATGAACGATACAGGACCGCAGAAGGCAGTAGTTACGGCAGTAAGCATTCCTGTAATCCATAGTAACGAATTTCGGATTCGTTTAATGGGGATGCCCAGGTTTTTTGCATATCGTTCTCCCAATAGTAGTGCGTTGAGTGGTTTTATTAGTAAAAGGGCAGATATCAATCCGGTTACGATAAGTAGGCAGAAAACAGGCAAATGCTGTGTTGACACATTGCTGAAACTTCCTAATCCCCAAATCATATAGGAGAAAACCCCTTCGGCAGAAGCTTGATAATTTAAAAGGGAGATGGTGGATGAAGTGAGATAGCTAACCATGATGCCTGTAATCAATAACATAATCGAGCTTTGCAGCATATGAGACAGGAAAAAGAGTAAGGCTATGATAATCATTGCTCCAACCAGTGCAGCAATGATTGTGAGTACAAAACCTTGAATGCTGATTATATCAGTAGCAAGTGAACCGCCTAAAAACAACATAACGATAGCCACACCCAAACTGGCACCGCTGTTGATTCCTAAAATGGCAGGGTCTGCTAATGGATTGCGGAAACAGGTTTGTAAGATAAGTCCGGATACAGAGAGGGCACAACCGCAGAGCAGTGCGGTCAGGGCTTGCGGAAAGCGATTGTCCCACACGATGTAGTTCCAACTAGACTTTTCTGTTTCGTTTCCCATTAAAATATTCCAAACTTCAGAAGCTGGAATTTCTACGGCTCCCCAAAATAAATTGGCCAAAAAAAGTAGGATAAGAGCCAGGAAGCACGAGGCTAAATAGAGTTTTTTCATTATGGTTTGATAGGAGTAAAATAATGACAACTGTCCTTTGGAAAAAGAGAAGGATGCAGTATACCGACCAGATCTTTTAGCAGTAGTTGAGGCTGGAAAGGTGTTTCTTCGTAAAATGGTATATATAGTGTATTGCATCCGTAGATATGCTTGTTTTTCCAGGCTTTAAACCGTGTATATGGCTTGTAGTCCATTTGCAACTGTTTGTAGCTCAGGGTTTCTTTCTGGTTGTATTTGATAATCCATATATCAGCATTTTCAGCCTGTTCCAACACTTTTTCAAACGGAAACGGTATGGCTCCGTTATGTTTCAGGTGAGCAAACACATATTGTGCTCCGGCATCTTGATACAATTGTCCCGAAGTACTGTTTCCACCGGGTACGAACCAATTGGCACCGGTTTTCATTTCGCTGAGCAGTGAAGGCTTGTTCTTTTGTTTGTTGGCCAATTCCTTTATGTGGTTATATTCCTTTTCTGTGACTTGAAACAAGCTGTCTGCTTTTTGTTCTACACCAAAAAGAATGCCATAGAATTTCATCCATTCTGCTCTGCCAAGGGCTGAAAGTTCCATGTAGTCGGCACATTCTACAATAGGAATGCCTAGTTTTCCCAGCTTTCCATAACTTCCGCTTTGTTCAAAAGGAGAAGGCATCAGGATTTCCGGTTGTCTTTCGATAATTTGCTCTATGTTCGGGTTCATGCTGTTGCCATAATCATAAATGCGTTTTTGGCTTATCAGTTTTTTTAGTTTGGGATTTACTGCAAATTTCGAGTCGCAGATTCCTTCTACTGCAGTTTCTTTTTGTAACAGTTCCAGCAAGCTAAAGTGTACAGACGAGTAAACTACGGCACGGTTTACGGGTGTGCGGACGACTGTTCCTTCCGGAAGGTTTTCTGGCATCTTGTGGTTTTTATCCACCAATATATATTGGTGTAAAACAGAATTTTGTTTCCATGGGTTTTTAATTACAACTTGCTTGAAGCTATTGTAATCAATAATGGTTAGCAGTTTGGCATATTTCAAGGTGACAGTATCTCCTTTTGAAAATTGTTTTTCAGTCTTTGTATTTTGGCATGCTCCTAACGAAAGGAGCAGACTGGCTAGAACCATGCAGGCGAGCATTTTATTTTTCATCATTCTTTTATATATTGGTAATTTTCAAATCAAAGATACGTTTTTTATGTGTGCTTAAAAAAAAGGTGCCAAGAAAAAATCTTAGCACCTTGTCAAATGAATGTTTCAATAACAATAAGTTCCTTTTTTTAGAATGCATAACCCAAGCGAATCCAGAAGTTGCTTGCGCCTCCCTCATCCAATGTTTTGGTCAAGGCAGCAAAACCTCTTTGATAAGCAAAGTCCAGGTTAAACTTCTGATACCAAACACCGATACCAATCAGCAAACCTCCGTCGCAACGGTGATAGTTGTCGATATCTGAAATTTTAATGTCGTCTAATTTGCCTGGCATTTCCTGCTTTCCTGCCATATCTACACTGAAGAAAGCACCGATACGTCCGTCCAAGGCGAAACCGCTTCCCAGATTATATTTGTAACCAATGGTCAATGGAATCTGGAAATTGTGTGCACGGAAGTTTAAGTCTTCACCCGGAAGTTCTACTTCGTATCCACGGCTACCGAACAAGATACCGGTGTTCCAATACAATCCTTTGTGGAAGTAATTGTTCAATTCCAAACCGATATTATAACCCGGGCTCATAGAGGTGTTGTCAAAGTCATCTCCAACGAAGGTGTTGGTTGCAAAACCGCCACGCAAAATAACGTCTGTCTGTGCCTTTGCTGTTGTTCCTAACATGAGGACGCCTACCAGCATCATGAATAATTTTTTCATACTCTTTTCTCGTTTAGTTTAGTTAATATTAAAATAGATTTTCTTGTTTTCTGATACAAATGTACAAAATAAAAATCTTATTTTGGTAATTTAGTTCCCAAAAAACACACTTTTTATACCTTTGTATCCGTTATTGATAGAATTTTAAAGATGAAAATCTCAGCAATTATTTTTGATTTGGATGGCACGTTGATGGATACGTTGCAGGACTTGTGCATCAGTACGAATTATGCACTTGAAAAATTTGGCTTTCCGCAGCATCGTATTGAGGCTGTTCGTTCTTTTGTGGGTAACGGAGTTCGTGTTTTGATGGAGCGTGCTTTGCCCCACGGAGTTTCCAATCCTTTGTTCGAGGATGTGTTTTGTGCGTTTAAAGAGCATTATGTGGCTCATTGCCGCGATCACAGTGGTTTGTATCCCGGTGTGGCAGACATGCTGGATTCTTTGTGTGCTTCGGGATATCAGTTGGCAGTGGTGTCTAATAAATTGCAAGCCGGTGTCACCGAGTTGCAAGCAAGTTATTTTTCTTCCTGGATACGCATAGCAGTAGGAGAGCGTCCTGACTTGCATCGCAAGCCTGCACCCGACATGGTTTTGCAAGCTGTTCGGGAATTGGGGTGCCCCCTGGACGAGGTGGTTTATATTGGAGATTCGGATGTGGACATTGAAACGGCCAAAAATTGTGGCATTCCTTGCATTTCTGTCTTATGGGGTTTTCGCGACCGTTCTTTTCTAAAAACATGCGGAGCCTCTTATATGGCAGAAGCTCCGCAAGATGTTGTCCGGCTGATTCAGCAAGGATTGGCTGACTGTTTGCCGGATTAATCATTAAGTGTATAGTCTATTGTGGTGACAACGCGTACTTTTTTGATGTGTGGCGTATTCATGTCGCGGTCTGAAATGGAGAATTGCCCTTGGCTTGCATTTTTGATTTTTCCCAGTTTGCTGTCTGAGTCTTTGGCAAATTTTTCGGCTGCAGCCCGTGCATTCTTTGTTGCAGTTTCGATCATTTTGGGCTTGATGTCGTTCAGCCTGGTATAATCATAGGATACACCGAATCGGTAGTCGTTGATGATGACGATTCCCTGTTTCAGCAGTTCGGTTTGTTCGTTTATAAGTTTTCGAACCAAGCTTACTTGTTCTGATGTGACTGTAATAATGGATGTACCGTTGTATCTATATGTTTGTTTATTGCTGCTATATCGATCAGCATCATTGTCTACTACGTTTGGGGCACTGATGCTGATTTCTTCATTTTTGATGCCGTTCTTTTTTAGGAAGTCAATGATGAGTTTGTTGTTTTTTTGCATGTCATCATATAGTTCAGGTAGGTTATTACCTAAAACATTATATGCTAACGGCCAGGTAACCGTGTTGGCCTCTACTTCCATTTCAGCGAGTCCTTTTACATTCACCACTCGGTTTTGGTTTGTAAATGATTCCAGACCGATTTTTATAAATGAACCACCCACAGATAGTCCAAGGGCAAGTATAGCTGTTTCTACAATGTATTTTGCCATAGTTTACTAGTTTAAAAGGAATAATGATGTTTTTTAGTCTCGTAAAAGCAAATGTATGAATTTTATTTGATTAAGTCCTAATTTGGGGGCTTGTTTTTTGAAAATGGTTTTTGACGGGCTATGGTATGCTGTTAGAAATAAAAAAAAAACTCGTCCGTGTTTGTAATTTCACGGGCGAGTAATCTATGATTTCAGGGACGGGTTATTGGATTTCAATCATTCTGTCCACCTTGGCTTTTTCTTCCGGTGAATGTTTAGGAAGTTCAATACTCAGTACTCCATTTTGAACATGGGCGCTAATTTTTTCTTTGTCTACATCTTCTGGCAAAATCAAGCTCTGCTGGAATTTTGAATAAGAGAATTCGCAACGCAGGTATTTCTTGTCTTCTTCATTCTTGTTTTCTGATTTCTTCTCCATAGAGATAATGAGTTCATTATTGTCTGTCAGATGGATGTTGAAATCATCTTTCGTCATACCCGGAGCTGCAACTTCTACGATGTAATTCTTACTGTTTTCTATTACATTGATAGATGGAGCTGTTGCATTTGCTTTAACCATCCAGTCGTTGTCAAAGAAGTCGTTGAAAATGTTTGGCAACCAATTTTGACCATAAGTTCTTTTAATCGGCATCATAATCTTATCTCCTATATTTAAAAGTTCATTATCATGAAATCTTTGTTGTCCGCATTGCCTTTTGGTTTTGCGAACCGCTAAGGATAGTACAAAAGGCATGCCTCTGAATAAATGTCAGTAGGGTCGGCTGGTCATGTTATACATGTAAAAACTATTTTAAACCATCGAGCTTGTTTTTAAACCTAGTGCAAACTTTGTTTACCATCGGGTGGCAGGGAAATAAGCCAAAATGGCACCATCTGCCGAAAAGATGGTGCCATTTTTAGTTATTTAATGATGAGTGCACGGGCAATGTTGTCGTTCAAGTGGCTGAAGTGAGCTTGTGTAGCTTGTGAGCCGCTATGTGCGTAACGGGCAGTCAGCTCTTTCAGCTTTTGCAGGGTCTGCAATACAAACGGGCGTGCTTGGGCGTTGATTCCGTTTCGCTGCAAATAACCGATGAGTTCTCCCACATAGGCATTTTGCAGTGCGCAGTCATATTCCGAAGGTTGTGCTGCCTGTTTAAATACCATTGCTGTAAGGTCCTTCAAGTATTCTTGTGCCGGATATTCTTTGTTCAGTTCGTTTACTACACCGACCAGCTTGCCAACCATATTCACTCCTATGGATGTTGTGTAGTTTTTTTCTTTAGCCGTAAATCGATTCATGTAATCCGGCAACAGCCATTCCGGTTCGGTAAAGATGTTTCGGTCGAAGTAGGCCAAAGCATTCTTTTGTTTGTCTTTCTCTACGGGAGTGTAAACAGCACCGTCTTCGTTCACTGTTTTGAAGTTGCTGTAGAATCCTCCGATAATATTCAGCACATGATTGTTGTATCTGTGGAACTGATCTCGAATCTGTCCGTACACATTCTGCAGGTTCTCATTATAAATGTCCTTTTGGTCGAAGGTCCATTTGGGTAGAGCTGCAATTTCGCGTTTCAGATTCAGAATACCATATTCCGAGGCTTTCACGGCATCATCTCCCAGGTCTTCGGTCTGGCATCTTGGATCTTTTACTCGGTTTGTTTCTCCGTCGCCGAACCACAGTCTTGGATTGCCGGGGAGATTCTTTTGTACAAGTTCTTCGAGTTGTGCATGGTCGCTGTCTTCGTCCGTTGCATCAAGCATCGGTCTGTATCCCCATTCGATGGCCCATTTGTCGTAATCCCCGATTCTTGGGAAAATTCCTTTTCTTGAAATATTGTCTTCGGGCTGTGCCACATAGTTAAACCGAGCATAGTCCATGATACTTGGAGTGTGTCCATTCTTTTCTACCCACTCTTTGTTGCGCAGACTGTCAACGGGAACCGTGCTGCTGGAGCCGAAGTTATGGCGCAGTCCTAAAGTATGTCCCACTTCGTGTGAAGAGACGAAGCGCACGAGTTCACCCATCAGTTCTTCGTCGAAATTCATTTTCTGTGCTGCTTCGTCGATGCTTCCTGCCTGCACCATATACCAGTCGTGCAACAGATTCATTACATTATGATACCAGCAGATGTGACTTTCAAGAATTTCACCCGAGCGTGGGTCGTGCACATTGGGTCCGTAAGCATTTTCCATTGGCGATGCCAGATAACGGATTACCGAATAACGTGCATCCTCCAAGCTCATGGTTGAATCGTTTTCGGGCCATTCCTTGCCGATGATTGCGTTTTTGAATCCGGCTTTTTCGAAAGCCTTCTGCCAATCGTTTACGCCGGCAATGAGATAGGGACGCCATTGTTTCGGAGTTGCCGGGTCGATATAATAAACGATCGGTTTGATGGGTTCCACCAGTTCGCCCCGTTTCATCTTTTCAACATCTTCCGGGCGTGGTTCCAATCTCCAGCGTGTGATGAACTGTTTGCTTTTTACACGTTGCTGTGCATCGGTAAATTCATTGAATTTGTCGGCAAAAAATCCTACGCGCGGGTCAAAGTAACGTCGCATCATGGGTTTTTCCGGCAAGAGGACAAACGAAATGTTCAGTCCAAAGGTAGCCCGGCCGGTAGCCCACGTGGCCGGCAAGTTAGGTGTGGCCGAATTCCATGTTTTTACCAGCCGTATTTCCGTATTCATCGGAAACGTTTTTATGCTTTCTATAAAAGAAAGATCGTTGACTTGTCCGGTCAGGTTATATCTTTTCTTCAGATAAGGTGGCATGCCCAAAGCCGGATTGTCTTCATTGAAAAACGAAGTTACTTTGATGCGGCTTGTTTTGCCTACATTCTTTTCTATTTTAAAAGCAGCAATGATTGGATTGTTGTTACTTACGCTGATGGCTTTATAGATGGCTTGAGTAGAGTCGGCAGTATTGATGAGTAGCTCTGCCCTCAAGAAAAGTCGGTTGTCGCTGCCTTTTTCCCAATACACCACCTGTTCGTTCAGCTGTTCTCCTCCAAACTGGCCGCAATCAGCCGGTGTACTGGTGAAGCGTGTTGTTGTAAGAAAACGTCTGCCCAGCAGTGAATCCGGTATTTGAAAGAACCAGTCCGAACCGCTATGTACCACTTGGAACATACCTTCTTTAACAATCTCCTTAGGCGTTGTATTCTCTACTTTGGCCTTGCTCTTCTTTTTTTTCTTGCGTGCTTCTGCCGGAGCTGCCACAATGCCGGCACAAAGCAGCAGAAGCATCATTTTAGATTTCATCATCATTTCTTTTGTTTTTTATGATTGATATTTTGGTTTTGCTGTAAAATTAAAGCAAATATATAGATTTTGGCAACGAATACTTCGTGATTTCTTGAAAAATGAATATTATTTTGTCCGATAAGGAATACCATACACTTTCATAAAGTGTTGCTAAGTAAAAATAATGATTCTTGGTGTATTGATTCATTAGCGAAGTATTCATACTGCTCATGATTTAGAGTTTTATTTGTCTTAGATGAATATCGACAATCATTTATCGTTATTCGATATGCAAAGAAAATACTAATTTTTGAATCTGCCAAGAAAACAAATAGTATTTATTTGCTTAAAAATGGTGGCTTAACCTAATACAGCCATTATAGAACTGTTTTTTTAGTCCAATCTGTGACGTGGCATATAAGGCATGCAGTTTGTCTGCGTTCAGACCAACTTCTGCATTTTGACATTTTGTATATTTCATCCTACTGAGAGCAGCTTATATTCAATCAGCCGGACCGGTGGTGGAAAATAAACGAACCACAGCGGCTGAAAAATGCTGTATTAAATTGATTCATTGTGTGATAAGCCTCTATTTAACGTCAATAAAACACTCCCAAATAGAAGCGAAACAACCCCAATATTAGGCAGTTTTATCTTATCAGGTAAAATTATATTACATCAACTGATACTTCACATGACTTCTTTTTATACTTACCATGAGATGTTTTTATTTTTATCAAGGGATTTTTCCGAAAACATCAAGGTGTTTTTCCAGAAATATGCGTATTTTATTCAGTTTTGCGCCCGTTTTTCTGCATATTTATTCATGTTTTTTTCCAGATGAGGCTTTTTGTAACAAACTTATGTTAGTAAAAAGAGAGAATTTCAGACACTACGTAATGAAAAGTAAGGTTGGGAAAGATTATTGAAAGATACTGCACAAATAAGAAGAACCTGTTTGCACCCATTATCATTCAGCCCACCAGACATGTAACTTGTGTGATGCTTCTATGTTACGATTTATGTATCTGCACTCTATATACGCTGTTTAATCCATCGAAATACCCGAAAAACGATTTACGGTTTTCTTGCGAATCTTGAAGCCATACTTGTTCTTACTATCCTCAAATCGATTATGAAAATGATTACATCCGAAGAATCCTTGTTGTCCGAATCTATACTTTGTTTCCTTAAAAAGCAAGTATAGTTATTTATCTTGTCAATTTTATATGAAACACATAAAAAAATGCAGAATAAATAAGTTCTTCTCTCTTATTATTTTGTTTTTTTTAGGACAAAAATTTGTTTTTTTCCTATATAATTGCGAATATTGCGAGGCTTTTATTTCAAGCAAAACAATATTTTAATACAACCTTTTTAGAAAATACCATTAAAACCTTTTAAAAAACATGACAACACCTAATTTCGACTCCCTAAAGCTCAGTCGGAAGCAGTTAATTATGCTTCCTTTGATTGTGCTTGTGACAGCCTTGCTGTGGCTGGCTCCTTCAACCCTGTTTGGTATAGAAGGGCTTACCGTTGTAGAACAGCGCACTATTGCTCTTTTTGTATTTGCAGCTTTGATGTGGATGTTTGAAGTAGTTCCTACATGGACCACTTCTGTTATTTTGATTGTTACCATGTTGCTGACTATATCAGACAGTAGTTTTGTTTTTTTGCGCGACCATGCCGATGCTGACGGTTTTGGAACTCTGGTCAGTTACAAGGCTATATTGTCAACTTTTGCCGATCCGGTGATTATGCTGTTTTTAGGCGGTTTCATTCTTGCGATAGCTGCAACAAAGGTGGGGCTTGATGTGCAGTTAGCCCAATGGCTGCTATGGCCTTTTGGTAAGAAGCCTCAGAATGTATTACTCGGATTTCTGTTGATTATTGGCTTGTTTTCCATGTTTATGAGCAATACAGCTACTGCGGCCATGATGCTTACGTTCTTGGCTCCGGTGCTGAAAACTTTGCCGCCCGATGGTAAGGGCCGCATCGGATTGGCAATGGCCATACCTGTGGCTGCCAATTTAGGCGGTATCGGAACTCCTATCGGAACACCCCCGAATGCCATTGCTTTGAGTTATCTGAATGAACATCTGCATATGAATATCGGCTTCAGTGACTGGACTATGGTGATGTTTCCTTATGTGATTGTGATGTTGCTGATTTCCTGGCGTGTATTATTGTGGCTATATCCGTTTAAAGCCAAGACCGTAGAGTTGCATATCGAAGGCAAAAGCCAGAAAAATGCCCGTACCTATATTGTTTGGATTACTTTTGGAGTGACCATCTTGTTGTGGATGTTTGATAAACTGACAGGCGTTAATTCTAATGTAGTGGCCATGATACCGGTGGGTGTATTCTGTGCTACGGGCATTATTACCAAAGAAGATTTGAAAGATATCAATTGGAGTGTGCTTTGGATGGTTTCCGGAGGAGTGGCTCTTGGAGTGGCTATGAACAAAACCGGATTGGCAGAACATTTGGTTCAGTCCATACCTTTCCATACTTGGATACCACTGGTTGTGTTATTGATTTCCGGATTGTTGGGTTATCTCATCTCCAACTTTATTTCGAATACTGCAGCGGCCAACCTGATAGTACCTATTCTTAGTGCTGTGGCTGTAGGAATGGGTGGTGCTTTAGATGCTGTAGGCGGAGTAAAAACACTGCTTGTCGGTGTGGCCTTGTCTACTTCATTGGCCATGCTGTTCCCGATATCTACACCTCCGAATGCTTTGACGCATTCTACGGGGCTGACCACTACTCAAGACATGACTAAGGTTGGTTTGATTATTGGTGTTATCGGTTTTATATTAGGCTATGCCATGCTGATATTTATCGGTATTTAATTGGCAATTCCGACTTTGTGTTTTTTATTTAATGATTGAATTGTGGCACAAGCTACTTTATATTTATTAATCTTAATTTTTAACTACCATTCTGTACTTTAACCCGGTACAGAAACAAAACAAGCAATTATGAATAAGCATTGGAGCACTTTGCTTGCCTGTCTTCTTTTAGGAGGTGCATCAGCTCAGGCAGATCAGGCATTCCGTGATCATCGTTATGATGGATTTAAGGTTTTGTCTGCAAACAAGGAACAAATTGTCTTTATCGGCAACAGTATTACAAATATGCACGAGTGGTGGGAAGCTTTTGGCAACCACAATATCGTGAATAGAGGAACATCGGGTGCCGTTAGCGACGAATTGTTGCAAAACCTAGAATCCATGATTTCTGGAAAGCCCAAAAAGGCTTTTATCATGATTGGAACAAATGATTTGGGGTACCAATGGAATCAACAATGCTGCCCACGTGGCCCAGAATGCCCGCCTCATTGTGAAGCAGATTAAACAGACTTCGCCGAAGACAGAAATCTTCATTCAAAGCATTTTGCCGAGCGGAAAGCGCAATCTGAATCTGCAGAAAGAAACCAATGATTCTCTGAAGCAGATCTGCAAGGACTATAACTTGGAATATATTGACCTTTGGGACAAATTAATCAGTGTCAGCCAAAAGGACGAACACACCTTGGATAGATTGCATCTGAGTGCTTCGGGCTATCGTATTTGGTGCAATGAAATTGCAAGCAAAGTAGGCTCTAACTGTGTTTATCCGAAAGATGCTGTAAATGAATACAACGGATTGGGCGGTTCTCACGGCATGCGTGTCAGTGCCTTTGCCATGCAACCGGTGAAAGCCGGCGATATCCTGATGATTGGCGACGAGGTGATTCACGGCGGAGAGTGGCATGAGTTGCTCGGAAGCAGCAAGGTGAAGAACCGAGGAACAAGCTGGGGATGGCCGGGAATGAACATCGCTGATATGACCAAGGAAATTCCTTTGATTCTGAAAAAGAAGCAGGGTGATGAAGAACCTGCCAAGATTTTTATTTGCGTAGGTGCGGCTGACGTAAACGGTTCTGCTTCTTTGGATAACCTGAAGACGGCTTATCAAGGTTTGGTTAACAAGGTGCGCGAACTGGCTCCGAATGCAGAAATCTATCTCCAGTCTGTATTGCCAATAGCTAATGCCGGTAAAAATACGAGCAGAACAGTGCCTTTCAATAACATGATTAAGGAAATTGCTGATGCAGATGCTAAAATTACTTATGTGGACACTTACACCGCTTTGTCAGAAAATAATTTGCCGAAGCAAGGTTATTTTAGCGGCAACTATTTGTATGGCAAGGGTTATGCCAAGCTGGCTCAGGAGTTGGCGAAACACATGGGCAGTGATGTGAAACCTTTAACCGAAGAGCAAGCGGCAGCACGTTATGCTCTTTTAACTGCACGTCAGAATCTGACCAATACGATTGTAGCATCTCGCAAGATTGCTTTCGGAACCAAGCCGGGACAAATCGAAAACTCTAAGCGTGCAGCCTTGTATGCAGCAATTGAAACAGCAGAGGCAGAACTTAGAAAAGACGAATCTCCATCTGTAGACGTACTGAACAAGGCAAACGAAACATTGAGTGCCAAGCGCTTGGAAACACTTCAGCACATCAACCAGCCTGCAGCAAGCGTTGAAGGTAACGAAGTGTGGTATAAAATCTATACCCCAAACAGAGAATCGCGCTACTTGACATCCAACGGAGCCGGCCAGGCTGCTACAGGCGAAACCGACATGAATTATGCCCGCAGCATGTGGAAGTTTGTGAAGCGCAGCGATAATACCTATAATATTATCAATCGTGCCGATGGTACTTACTTAAATCCACAAGCTGCATTCAATTCAGCTATTTCTACCCAAAAGGAAGAACCTGCCAAGGGATGGGCGCTCAGCTACTCTAATTCTCCGTCTACTTATATTATAACATCGGGAACAGTAGAATTGAATCAGACACAAAGTGCTCACGGTTATAAGATATTCAATTACAGTGCCGGTCAAAACGGACAGGATCGTGCTGATTTGGGTTGTCAGTTTGCACTGACCGAAGCAGGAACTCCTTCGGAAGAAGTAATCGTTCAGAATAAGCCGGTATTGACCATCCAGAATATCAAACTCGAAGGAACACCACAGGAAATTCCTGCTGCCGATGCAGCCAAGGTGATGGCAAGCAAAACCATTAGCGTGGTGATTGACTTTACGTCAAAAGCTTTGCCGAAAGATCCTTCTTATTTGGTAGCCAGCACCAATGCTGCCGGTAACAAGTATTTTGGTGTCATAATGCAGGAAAGCAATAAGTTTGGCGTGCGTTATATCGGAGATAACAATACGGAAGGTTATTATACTCATGGTGGTATCAACTTTGGTGAACGCAAGAGAATGGTTATCACCATGAACGAAGCAACCAAAGACTATAAGTATTACATCGACGGCAAATTCTGTCGCACGGTATCTGGCGCAAACCTGGGCGCTTACGGTTATAAAGTGTTTGGCAATGTTACCGATGTAGACAAACTTTACTTGGGAGGTATTCCAAGCGGAGAGACTACCAAATACGGCTGGTCGGGCGATATCCACTCCGTCCGCTTCTATAACCGCGTATTGACCGACTCTGAAATTGCCAACTTGAATTATGACAATTTGGATCAGGAACAAGCTTCGGACGAATATACCATAGATCTGGCCAATGGAAAAATGTCGGGTTCGGGTACCGGTAGCTTCAAACAATTCTGGAAGAGCAACAGTACAGAGCCACAGCTTACGCTGAATGCCGGACACAACAACATGATGGTGAGCGGCAATAATATTGTGGCCTATGTAGGACAGTATTCTCCGGAAACATATACTTTGTCTGTTCCGAAGGGTTATGTTATCGAAAGTTATTCGTTTGATTTCTGTATCCATAACAATGAGCCTTCTATTGAAGTGATTGCAGGTGGCAAGACCTATGCGTCAAAGGCAGAAGACCAAACCGTAACCGTGACGAACGTAAACAAAATGGCGGCAACATTCCAACTGAAGGGTGCCAACAAGGGTATCGTGTTTAAGAACTTCAAGGTGAAAGTTGCTGTGGATGCCACTCCGGCAGAGCCAAGCACCGACATTTTTGTCACAGCAGCTGATGCCAAGATTCCTTATCGTATTCCTGCCATTACCAAGGCAAAGAACGGCGATTTGATTGCTGTAGCAGACTACCGTCACAGCGGTGCTGATATCGGTTTGGCACATAATGGACGAATTGACTTGCATGCCCGTATTTCTAAAGACAACGGAAAAACATGGGGTACTATGTTTCCTATCATAGAAGGTTTGGGCGGTAATTATGCTTCGGCTGGTAAATCCGAGTTTTATGTGGCTTTTGGTGACCCTTGTATTGTGGCCGACAGAGAAAGCGACCGCGTGATGGTGTTAAGCTGTGCCGGTAATGTCAGCTTCCCGGCAGGAACCCGTGAAAGACATCAGGGTATTGCCATTTTCCATAGTGACAACAACGGACAGACCTGGAGCGAGCCTGTTGACGTGGCCGAGAGCATCTATTCTCAGTTTGACAACTGCAGCCGCGGTCCGGTTAAAGCCATGTTTGTGGGATCTGGCAAGATTCACCAGAGCCGTTACGTCAAGGTGAAAGACTACTATCGTCTGTATGCTGCCGTTTTGGTACGCGACAAGAACGCCACTCATTGCAATTACGTGATTTATTCTGACGATTTCGGAAAGAGTTGGACTGTATTGGGCGATCCTGGTATTGCTCCTATACCAAGTGGCGGTGATGAACCTAAGGCCGAAGAATTGCCAGATGGAAGCATCGTAATCAGTTCGCGTTGTGGTGGAGGACGTTATTATAACATCTATTCATTCTCTGATTCAAAGAAGGCAGAGGGCAGCTGGGGTGTGATGGAATTCTCTGGTGCAGGCAATAATGGTGTTACAGCCCAAAACAACAGTTGCAACGGTGAAATTATGATATTACCGGTAGTACGCAAAGAAGACCAAAAGAAAATGTTCTTGGCTTTGCAGTCTGTTCCATTAGGTCCAAACCGTACGAATGTAGGTATTTATTACAAAGAGTTGGCTACACTGGAAGATTTCTCAAGTCCGAAGTCTTTTGCTAAAGATTGGGACGGAAGACATCAGGCCAGCTTCATAGGATCAGCTTATTCAACCATGACATTGCAGAAAGACAACACCATCGGTTTCTTGTTCGAGGAGTCAACTTATGGTAGAGATTATACTATTGTATATAAGAATTATACCATCGAAAAGATTACCGGCAACAAGTATAGCTACGATGCAGAGGCAAATGCCAATGAAGTTGTCAATGCTGGCTTTGACACCAAGGTGGATTATCTCAAGAGCTGTGTGGGAAAAAATGTAGGTAACATCAAAGAGTCGAGTCTGGAAACCATTGAAACAGCAGCACAGGCATACAAGGAAAATCCTTCGTTGAATGCTTACGAGTCTTTCAATAAGGCAGTTCAAGGTGTGGAGTACGTAGGCATAGAAGCAGGCAAATATTATCGTTTGCGCAATTCTGAGCGCAACCAGGGTTTGTACTACCTGACATGGAGTAATGGCAAGTTTAGCGGTGCCGAGATTGATAAGCAAGATGACGGTCAGCTTTTCTGCTTTATGAAAGATGAAAGAACCGGCAAATTTTTTGTACAGAACAAGAAAGAGGGACTTTATGTAGCCCCTTCGCCCAAGACATCCAACGTGTTTACGATGGTGAATCAGACCAGTGGCGCCGGTGTTTATGTGGTAAATTCCACCATGGAAGGTTTGAGCTCTGTGGAATGCCAAAACGGTACCGTAGGCTCTTATTCTTCTTTTCATCTTGACGCAGGCAATAAACTCGTAGCTTGGGAGCCTGCTTCCAAGGCCTCACGATGGTTTATCGAGCCAACAGACCTGTCTACTGCATTGGATTTTGTGGAAATGCCAAGTCGTTTTGAACAAGGAAATATCTACGACTTGAGTGGACGATTGGTAACCAATCCTACAAAAGGGATTTTTATTCGTAATGGACGCAAGTTCGTGAAGAAATAATAAAGAAAAGAAGTCAGGAAGAGACTCTGGGAAACCAGATTTCTTCCTGATTTTTTTATGGAATTCTTTTGATATATCAGCTTATAAGAATAGAATAATTATATATCTTGTTTCTTGCTTCCTATGATTTTGATGAGGCATAAGCAAGGATAATCCATGATGAAGGGTAAGGTTCAGAGTAAGTTTCCTTGTAATGAAGAATGAACTCCTTCTTGGATTTGCTGTATTCCTAGGATATAGTTCGCATTGTTTCATTAAACTTAGAACTATCCAGAAAATAAGAAGAGTCAGTAAACCAAAAAAGATTGCCAGTTATATCTGCAGGTATTTGTATTACTGCACGTCTGATTGCAATTTCAATCTTTTCAATTTCGTTGAACATGAGTAGTCGCAGTTTCTTGTCAAATCGATAAAGCATCATCACATTTTTGAAGGCAGAACCTTCCTTATACAAATGAGCTGCCCTGGACCTCCTTGACAATGGATACATATATGCAGACAATCTGTAATTTCCAATACAGTCATGTATTGCTTTGTTTCAGTCAATAATCTGTAAACCTCGAGATTTAAGCAAATCAACAAGATTTTCTGATGATTCAAATAAGATACATAAACGAACTACGCTCCCAAACTCTCTATTACAGGCGTTTGGGAGCGTAGCTATTATAATCTATGAATGATTTATACCACAAAAACAGCTATTAGCTGTATAAACAGGATAAGAAATACCATTGCAATAGGATATACGGTTGCATAAGCCACACCAGGAATATTACTGTCAACCATAGAGTCGGCTGCTGCAAGACCGGGTGTACTGGTCATACCGCCTGTAATGGTGCCCAAAAGATCGAGCATAGATATTTTAAATACCAAACGGGCGAGTATGGCTGCAAGTAGCATTGGGACTAAGGTGATGAACATACCTACAATAAACATGCTCCATCCACTTTCCTGAAAAGTAGCTACCAGGTTTTTTCCTGCTTGTGTGCCCACTTCGGACAAGAATAGTAACAGTCCAAACTGACGCAACAGCTGATTTGCAGGACCTGACATGTTCCAAAGTATAGGACCCGTCTTACCGATTGAGCTGAGAATTAAAGAGGTGAGCAAAACACCACCGGTTAATCCGGGAGAGAATGTCATTCCGCCTGGAAGTGTGACACTCAGTTTTCCCACCAAAACACCTAAAACAATACCTAGGGCAATAGGGAAGAAGTCTGTGTCTGATAGCAGTTTGACATTGTTGCCAAGTAAATCAGCAGCTCCCTTGATACCTTCAATCTCTCCAACCATCATTATTTTGTCGCCAAATTTCAAAACTAAGTCAGGTGTTGGGGTTAAGTCGATGCCGCTACGACGCACACGAGTAATGGTACATCCATAATTCTCATGCAAGTTTAAACTGCCTATGTTCTTGTTTACCATATCCTTTCTGGTTAGAATGACAGTTTCCACAACCTGTCTTTTCGTGAGTGGTAATTCACCTTCTTGTCTTTTTCCCACCATCTCGGCCAATAAAATCAAAGACTCTTCACTACCTACGGCTTGAATAATATCATTTTCCTTTAATGCATAAGAAGCTTCGGGCATGAGAATCTTTTCGTCTGACTTGATGCGCGATACGACCGCACCTGTTGCAGCTCTGATATTCAGTTGTGCCAACGTCTTGCTAATAGCATTTGGGTTGGTAATATGAAAGACACAGGTCTTAAGCTGCGGAAATTGTCCGACACGTTCAGCTTCCAGTCTTTTAGCTTCTTCTTCCAAATTAATTTTCAGCAGACGGGGCAATAGCTTCACAAATAAGATAACACCGATTACACCAAAAGGATAAGCGATGCCATAAGCAATGGAAGCCAATGGAGAATTGGTGCTGTCGATGGCAACAGCCAATCCCGGAGTACTTGTCAAGGCTCCGGCAATAAGACCTACGGTGCTTGGAGTATCCAATCCAAAGAGATACTTAAGTCCTACGGCTGTGAGCGAAGCAGACATGATAATTAAGATTGTGATAATAATCAGAGTCTTTCCTTTACTCTTGAATGAATCAAAAAAGCCGGGACCTGCTTGAATACCTATGGTAAAGATAAAAAGTACTAATCCTAAATCTCCTAATTCTTTAGGAATGAGTACACCAAAATGGCCAAAGAGTAGGGCCACAAAAATAACAGCTGATACATCGAGCGACAAACCTTTGATTTTGATTCGTCCAAGCATAAAGCCGAATGCCACAATAACGAATAAGGCAAAGTAAGATGATTTAAGTAGTTCTGCTAACATTTGTTCTTAATGGATAAAAATATGTTATTAATTAAGTTTTCTGCGCAAAAATAGATAAAAACATTGGTCTGCAAAAGATTAGACAGATATTATGCATGAAAAAGTGGCGTAATGAATATATTTAATCTAAAATTACTACTTTTCTATTTTTCATAGCTTTACATTCACTTTTTTTCTCTATTTTTGCAAGTTAGAAAATAATTTCATATTAAATGTACTTATTATGCTTACATTAAAATTGATTACGGAGCAAACCGAACGAGTAATCAAAGGTTTGGAAAAGAAGCACTTTAACGGTGCCAAAGAAGCGATTGAAAACGTTATAGCAACAGATAAAAAACGCCGTGAGGCACAAACTAAATTAGACCAGAATCTGTCGGAAAGTAAAAAACTGGCAGCTCAGATTGGTGCTTTGATGAAAGCTAAAAATATCGAAGAAGCCGAAACAATCAAAGCGCAGGTAGCTCAATTAAAAGAGGTCAACAAGGCTTTGGAAGCTGAAATGGATGAGGCTCAGAAGAGCGTTGTAGAGCAACTTTGTGCCATTCCGAATATCCCTTATGACATTGTTCCTGAAGGAGCGGGTGCCGAAGATAATGTGGTGGTAAAGACCGGAGGTCTGGAAACTGAACTTCCGAAGGATGCACTGCCACATTGGGAATTGGCAAAGAAGTATGACTTGATAGATTTTGATTTGGGTGTGAAAATCACCGGAGCCGGATTCCCCGTATATAAAGGAAAGGGTGCCCGTTTGCAACGTGCCTTGATAAATTTCTTCTTAGATGAAGCACGCAAATCAGGTTATACTGAAATAATGCCTCCAACTGTAGTGAATCAAGCTTCGGGATATGGTACGGGTCAGCTTCCTGATAAGGAGGGCCAGATGTATCATTGCAACTTGGATGATTTATACTTGATTCCAACTGCAGAGGTTCCTGTAACTAATATTTATCGTGATGTGATTCTGGACGAAAAAGAATTACCCATCAAAAACTGTGCCTATACGCAATGCTTCCGTCGTGAAGCCGGTTCTTATGGAAAAGATGTGCGCGGACTGAATCGTTTGCACGAGTTTTCTAAAGTAGAAATCGTACGTATTGATACCCCGGAACATTCAGAAGAATCTCACCAGGAAATGCTGGCACATGTTGAAGGTTTGTTGCAGAAACTGGAGCTGCCATACCGCATTTTGCGTTTGTGTGGTGGGGACATGAGCTTTACCTCTTCTGTATGCTACGATTTTGAAGTTTATTCAGAAGCACAGAAACGTTGGTTGGAAGTGAGTTCGGTATCTAATTTCGATACTTATCAAGCTAACCGTCTGAAATGCCGTTACCGTAAGTCGGAGGATAAAAAGACAGAACTGTGTCATACCTTGAACGGTTCTGCATTGGCTTTGCCACGTATTGTTGCAGCCATCATGGAAAATTTCCAAACTCCCGAAGGAATTCGTATTCCAAAATGTTTGGTTCCTTATTGCGGTTTCGAAATTTTGGATGACAAACCGTTTTGATAACTCAAAGCATTAACAAAGAAATTTTAGATATATAGAAAGAAATGAATAAGATTGTTTCCAAAGAACAGTTCTCAGAGAAGGTATTCAAGTTCGAAATTGAAGCTCCTTTGATTGCCAAGGCTCGCAAGGCAGGTCATTTTGTTATTGTGCGCGTAGGTGAGAAAGGTGAGCGCATGCCCTTGACTATTGCCGGTGCTGATACTCGCAAGGGTACCATTACACTGGTAGTACAAAAAGTTGGTCTTTCTTCTACCCGTCTTTGCCAATTGGAAGTAGGTGATGAAATTACAGACGTGGTTGGCCCGTTGGGAAAAGCTACTCATATTGAAAATTTCGGCACTGTAGTTTGTGCCGGAGGTGGTGTGGGTGTAGCTCCTATGTTGCCTATTATTCAAGCTTTGAAAGAGGCTGGCAATCGTGTAATCTCTGTTTTGGCAGGACGCAGCAAAGACCTGATCATTTTGGAAGATGAGGTGCGCAAAAGCTCTGATGAGGTAATTATTATGACAGATGATGGTAGTTACGGACAGAAGGGTTTGGTGACCGAGGGTATCGAACAGGTAATTCAAAGAGAAAAGGTGGACAAATGTTTTGCCATTGGTCCGGCTATTATGATGAAGTTCTGCTGCTTGCTGACTCAAAAATATAATATTCCGACTGATGTTTCTTTGAATACAATCATGGTGGACGGAACCGGTATGTGCGGAGCTTGCCGCATTACTGTGGGCGGAAAAACCAAATTCGTTTGTGTAGACGGTCCGGAATTTGATGGACATCAGGTTGACTTCAACGAAATGTTGAAGCGAATGGGCGCATTCAAAAAAGAAGAAGCTCAAGAAATGTGCCATTTGGAAAAGGATTTCGAAGCTCATCTGGAACAGGTGGATCAGCATTTAAATAAAGATTGGGCTGCTTTGGCTGCGGATATGGATACAACGACTCCGCTTAGTGAACTGACCGACCGTAATGCTGCATGGCGCCAGGAAATCAGAAAGGCTATGAAGCCTAAAGAACGCACAGCTATTGCTCGTGTCGTGATGAATGAGTTGGATCCGGCTTATCGTGCAACAACTCGTACAGAGGAAGTGAATATGGGATTGACTCGTGAACAGGCTCTGACAGAGGCTAAGCGTTGTCTTGACTGTGCTAACCCAACTTGTATGCAAGGTTGTCCGGTCAGCATCAATATTCCTTCTTTCATCAAGAATATTGAGCGAGGTGAATTCTTAAATGCGGCCAGAGTGTTGAAAAGCACTTCAGCATTGCCTGCCGTTTGTGGTCGTGTATGTCCACAGGAAAAGCAGTGCGAGAGTCAATGTATTCACTTGAAGATGAATGAGCCCGCCGTAGCAATTGGTTACTTGGAGCGTTTTGCGGCTGACTTTGAACGCGAGAGTGGTAAGATGTCTATTCCGGAATGTGCGCCTGCCAATGGCATTAAGGTGGCAGTAATCGGTTCAGGTCCTGCTGGTCTTTCTTTCGCTGGCGACATGGCAAAGAACGGTTATGATGTGACTGTATTCGAAGCATTGCACGAAATTGGCGGTGTGCTGAAATATGGTATTCCTGAATTCCGTTTGCCTAATAAAATTGTTGATGTGGAAATCTGCAATTTGGAGAAAATCGGTGTGCACTTTGTGAAAGACTGTTTGGTTGGCAAGACAATCAGTGTGAAAGAACTCGAAGATGAAGGCTTCAAAGGTATCTTTGTCGGATCTGGAGCGGGTTTGCCAAACTTTATGGGAATTCCTGGTGAGAACAGTATCAATATTATGTCGAGCAATGAATATCTTACTCGCGTGAACTTGATGGATGCTTCGAATCCAGAAACAGATACTCCAATCAACAAGGCTAAGAATGTAATGGTAGTTGGCGGCGGAAATACAGCCATGGATTCTTGCCGTACAGCCAAACGATTAGGTGCTGAACGTGTATTTATCGTTTATCGTCGTTCTGAAGCCGAAATGCCGGCTCGCTTAGAGGAAGTGAAACATGCAAAAGAGGAGGGTATTGAGTTCTTGACCTTGCATAATCCATTAGAATATATTGCTGATGAAAACGGAGCTGTCAAGGCTGTTGTGTTGCAAAAAATGCAGCTTGGAGAGCCTGATGCAAGCGGACGCCGCAGTCCGGAGCCTATACCGGGAGCTACAGAAACAATAAACATTGATATGTCTATCGTAGCTGTTGGAGTTTCTCCTAATCCTATTGTCCCGACTTCTATCAGTGGCTTGGAGTTAGGCCGAAAGAATACGATTGTTGTCAACGAGGGTATGCAGACTAATTTGCCAAGTATCTTTGCCGGAGGTGACATTGTGCGCGGTGGTGCTACTGTGATTTTGGCAATGGGCGATGGACGTAAGGCTGCTGCCAGCATGCACGAATATCTGCAACAGCAATAATTAGAATCATTTTTTTGATTAAGTATATCTTTTCTATCAAGAAAGGAATGAGGAAATCTTGCTTGCCGAAGAATCTATTCGGTGGGCAAGATTTTCTTCTAAATGTATCTTGGGCATCTCTTTTTTTCTTTAGTTTCTTTTGTATTAATATATTCAACAAACTTTTTATCATTCAAATTTATGAGTGGCTTTTATAGTATTTTACTGCTTGTATGTAGTAATGTTTTTATGACTTTAGCCTGGTATGGACATCTTAAACTGCAGGAAAACGGAACCAGTTCCAACTGGCCGTTAATCGGAGTCATTTTGTTTTCCTGGCTTATTGCTTTTGCTGAATACTGTTGTCAGGTGCCTGCCAATCGTATCGGTTTTATAGGTAATGGCGGACCTTTCAGCTTGATGCAGTTAAAGGTAATACAGGAAGTTGTTTCGCTTATCGTGTTTACGGTAATGGCCAATGTTATGTTTCAGGGACAGAATCTGCAATGGAATCACCTGGCAGCTTTTGGTTGTTTGGTCATGGCTGTTTATTTTGTATTTATGAAATAAAGAAAGTGCTTCGAACAAGTTACATGGAATTATGTTCTAATTACTTTGAGAAAAATGAAACTTACAGAAACAGAACTCTTGGAACGTCGTATTTGGCGGCATTTTAATAAAGGACTTCAAGAATATGATTTGCTTGAAGAGGGTGACCATGTCCTTTTAGGCATATCCGGCGGTAAGGACTCGTTGGCTTTGCTTGAGTTTATGGCAAAGCGTGCACGAATATATCGTCCCAAAATTTTATTAAGTGCCCTGCATGTACGCATGACAAACATTGCTTATGAGAGCGACAATAATTATTTGGAAAATTTTGCAGCTCGTCATGGTGTGCGTCTTTATGTGCGTGAAACATCTTTTGATGCAACTACAGATATGCGCAAAAGTCCTTGTTTCCTTTGCTCTTGGAACCGACGAAAAATGCTTTTCGAAACAGCCAAAGAATTGGGGTGTAACAAAATAGCTTTGGGACATCATCAAGATGACATTTTGCATACGGCTTTGCTTAACTTCAGTTTTCAAGGGCAGTTTTCTACGATGCCGGCGCGCCTGAAGATGCGTAAGTTTCCGATGACCATCATCCGTCCTTTTTGTATGGTTCAAGAAAAAGATTTGCAAAAATGGGCTGAACTGCAAGAATATCAGAAACAAAAGAAACAATGTCCCTATGAGCATGATTCACATCGTACGGATATGCGTAATGTATACGAACAAATAGAACGAATGAATCCCGAAGCTCGTTACTCTATGTGGAATGCTTTGGAACGCGAAGGGAAACTGACAGAAGAGTAGCCATAGTCAATTTACTTGAGAGATATTTAGCTGATATTATTAATTTGAAATGTTCTATTCGTGCTCATAATAGAATATAACGGCAAACATATAAGACAACTTCCTTAAATAGATTTATTTTTTCATAGGTAAATGACTTTCTTTTAGAAAGATTTGCCTATCTTTGAAATAATATAATATGTATAGACATGAGAAAACTGAAAATCATATCGTTGGCTGCTTGCTTGGCCGTTAGTTTGGGAGGATTTGCTCAGCGCAAAGGCAAGTCCAATCCGGCAGTGTCATCTTCGTCGGTAGATTTTTACATGGAACAATATGATTTTGACAATGCAGAGAAACAACTGGAACGCAACATAAAAATGTTGAAGCGCAAAAGACAGTCTACCGCTGAGGCTGAAAAGTTGCTCGAAAAACTGGATGTCGTAAGATCGATGCTTCAAGCTACCGAACGTGTGGTGATTATTGACAGTATAGTGACAGACAAGGCTAATTTTTTGCAAGCAATTAAAATCAGTCCGGAAAGTGGGGCCTTGAGTTCTTATGGTCAGTTTTTCGGAACGAATGATTCTTTGGGCAATGTTTATTTGTCGGAGTTAGGAAATAAAATCTATTATTCTGTTCCAAACAAAACAACTGATACAGAACAAGAAAAGCATGGGTCTAAATTGTTTACCAGTGATTTGCTGGGCGGAAAATGGAGCAAGCCGGTAGAACTTAAAGGGTTAAACGATGATGAGGACCAAGACTATCCGTTTATGTTGTCTGATGGAGTAACTCTTTATTATGGTGCACGTGGTGAAGAAAGTATTGGCGGCTATGACATTTTTGTGACGCGTTATGATTCGGATAACAATACATTCTTAAAGCCTGAAAATATCGGTATGCCGTTCAACTCACCGGCTAATGACTATTTATATGCTGTTGATGAATTGAATAATCTGGGATGGTTCGTGACTGACCGTTGCCAACCGGAAGGAAAAGTTTGCATCTATATCTTCGAACCAAATGCATTGCGGAAAACTTATGAAGCAGAAGCATATAGCGAAGAAGAACTGCGAGGATTGGCACGTATCAACAGTATTTCTGCGACATGGGGCGATGCTGCTTTAATGGCTGATGCACGCGAACGACTGAATTTTGTTCTTAGTGACAAACCGGAAGTGGTGAAGCCAAGAGATTTCGATTTTGTAATCAATAACAAACTGACTTATACTCTTGTTGCTGAATTTAAGTCACCCGAAGCGCAGAAAATGGCGGAGTGGTGGAAAGAAGGACAGGAACAGTTGAAAAAAGACAAGGAAACATTGCAGCAACTGAGAGATGCTTTTGCGCAAGCTAATGCGGGAAGAAAACAACAGCTCAAGCAGCAGATTCTAACCATGGAACAGGCGTATGAAAAATTGTATTATGGTTTGAAAGAGCAGGAAGTGAAAATCAGAAATACTGAAATCGGCTATTTGAATCAGTCTGCTCAGTAGCGTTTTTCTTTTGCTGAATCTGTTTCTGTCAAGAGCACCGACTTGCGTAGTGTTACTTAGGGTGACTTACTAGAATACATCATCTGTTTTGCAGATGGCAAAGATTAGAAAAAGTTTTTTTCATATAAAAATATAGGCCTATGAAAAAGTATTTTGCAGAATCTGAATTGATTATTAATCCGGATGGAAGTATCTTTCATTTGCATTTGAAACCGGAACAGTTGGCTGATAAGGTTATTCTTGTTGGAGATCCGGGAAGAGTTCCTACTGTGGCAGCTCATTTTGAAAAGCAAGAATGCGATATTCAAAGTCGTGAGTTCAGAAGTATTACCGGTACTTATAATGGTAAGAGAATAACAGTTCTTTCTACCGGCATAGGTTGCGATAATATTGATATCGTAATGAATGAATTGGATGCTCTTGCAAATATTGATTTTCACACTCGTGAAGAAAAGGCTGAGTTGCGCTCGTTGGAAATAGTGCGCATCGGCACTTGTGGCGGTTTGCAATTGAATACACCGGAAGGAACTTTTGTTTCGAGTGTCAAGAGCATTGGATTTGACGGATTGCTGAATTATTATGCCGGGCGGAATGAAGTGTGCGACTTAGAACTCGAAGAGGCTTTCAAGAAACATATGAACTGGTGTCCGCAGAAAGGAGCTCCTTATGTGATTGACGCTGATCCGGAATTGACTAACCGGATAGCCGGAGAGAATATGGTTCGTGGTATTACCATTGCTTGCGGAGGCTTTTTTGGACCACAGGGGCGTCAGTTGCGCATCCCTTTGCAAGATCCAAACCAAAACGAAAAAGTGGAAAGTTTTGAATATAACGGATTGCGCATCAATAATTTTGAAATGGAAAGTTCTGCATTGGCCGGTTTGGCTCGATTGTTGGGACATAAGGCTACTACATGTTGCATGGTAATAGCTAATCGAAGAACGGGTAAGGCAAATGCAGCCTACAAACAAACCATAGATTCGTTGATACAAACCGTATTAGATCGAATTTAAGTATATTACAGTATGCCCGGCTACAGAAAGTCGGGCATATTTGTATTCAGAATACAGATAAATACCTTGCGTTATACGATGCATTAAGGGTATATACACATTTATAGTAATACACAAATAAATAAAAAGATTATGGATTTTTCAGGAAATATATGTGCAATAGCAACCGCTCCGGGAGGAGCAATCGGTATTATACGAGTGTCTGGTCCTGATTCAGTGACTATAACGAATAAAATGTTTAAGGGGGTAGGGGGTAAAACATTGGCAGAGGCAAAACCTTATACCTTATCTTTTGGACAGATTGTAGATGAACAAGAGGGCATAGTGGATGAGGTTTTGGTGAGCGTGTTTCATGCTCCGCATTCTTATACTGGTGAGAACAGTGTGGAAATCTCGTGTCATGGCTCGGCTTATATTCTTCAGCGTATCATGCAATTGCTTTTGCAGCATGGCTGTCGTACGGCTAATCCGGGAGAGTTTACTCAAAGAGCATTCTTGAATGGTAAAATGGACTTGAGTCAGGCTGAGGCTGTAGCCGATTTGATTGCTTCTAATTCAGCTTCAACTCATCGCATGGCTATGAGTCAGATGCGTGGCGGTTTTAGTCGTGAACTGTCACAGTTGCGTGATCGTCTTCTGCATCTGACATCCTTAATGGAATTGGAATTAGACTTTAGCGACCATGAAGAATTAGAGTTCGCAGATCGTACAGAATTGCATCAACTGGCTCATGAGATAGAAAAGGTTATCGGTAATTTAGCCCAATCATTCCGATTGGGTAATGCCATCAAAAATGGTTTTCCTGTGGCTATTGTAGGCGAAACAAATGCAGGTAAGTCAACATTACTGAATGCTCTGTTGCATGAAGAAAGAGCTATTGTGAGTGACATTCATGGTACGACACGTGACGTGATAGAGGATACCGTTAATCTTGGGGGAATTACTTTCCGTTTTATAGATACTGCCGGCATACGAGAAACAACAGATACAATAGAAAGTCTTGGTATAGAGCGTAGTTTCCAAAAGATGGAACAGGCACAGATCGTACTTTGGATGGTCGACAGCCAGCATGCGGCTGAACAGGTTAATAATTTATCTGATCAAATATTGCCTTTATGTGTGGACAAGAAGCTGATTGTTGTAGTCAATAAGGCAGATTTAATGGCTGGTGCTCCTTTGTCGCACTTGCCTGATTTTCCTGAAAATGTAGATGTCGTATTTATATCAGCAAAAGAAAAACTGGGATTGGAGCAATTACAAAATCGCTTGATATCTGTGGCTCAGGTACCAGAAGTAGGAGAGGAGGATGTCGTCGTTTCGAATATCCGCCATTATGAAGCTTTGACCAATGCTCAAGCTGCTATACACCGTGTGGTGGATGGAATGAATCAGGGTTTACCTGGAGATTTGATATCTCAAGATCTACGCGAATGTCTCTTCCACCTTGCAGAAATAGTAGGAGGTGAAGTCACTACAGATGAAGTGCTTGGAAATATCTTTAAGAATTTTTGCATCGGTAAATAGCCAACTATCTAATTATTAGATGGTTACGGCTACAGACAACCTAAGATACTGACTAAAAACGACTTAAATATGGCAAAATAATAGTTTTAGGAAAGGTATTTTCTTTTGTTATACCTATTTTTTCAACATTTTTGTCCCCCAAGCCATATACGGGGGACAAATTTACGTCCCTCTATGCAATTTGAGTACTTTTCACTATAAAATCTATCTAAATCATAGATAATTATTGCTTTATACAGCTACCCTCAATCTCTTAGTTTCTAAAATATCAAATGCCATAGCCGTTGATAACCAGGTATATACATACAAACAAATACGGAGTTAGAATTACATCAGATGAGATTTTGTTCAAAATGTATGAAAAGTATTTTATCTTATTCCTTCATGCATTAGAAGGTTTATTAAAGTACCTAGAAAGATTAACGCAAGGAGCTATTACCATATAATTCATTCTTGCAATATATTTAAGAAAGACATTGGTATATGAAGTTTATTAATTAAATTTGCAATAACATACTCACCCCGCTTCCCATAAGAACAGCGCGCTCAGGGTGAGTTTTTTATTTTCTAGTGGTATATTGGGGGTAGTGATGGTTTTAAATACTAAAAGGTGATATAGGTGCAGAGCTAGAGACTATGTCAAAATTATGGGAAAAGCTCCGTCTTTATGGTCATTCTTTGCACGCTTGGTGTTATGGTCAATCACTACCACCACTGGGTGGTGGTTGAAGTTGTCCGTTTTGTGATGCTAGACATGGAGCGTAATGGAATCTACGATATGATTGAAATATTACCTGAAATGGGGTTAAGAGAACATTATGTTTATTATCACTATGTATAATTTGAAAAGTATTAAAGAGAAAATTATTAAAGATCTAAAAGCAAAGAGGAGTATGATCATCAAATATAAAAATCAAATAAATTCTCTAAATATTGGACAATCATATGTAGATATATATGATGTAGATATGAAATCCTCTTTAGGATCAGGAGGAGCTGCTAAAGTCTTTAGATGCAAGCGTAAAAGTGATGGACAAGAATTTGCTATTAAGTTTCTCGATGAGAAAAATCAAGATAAAATATCACGATTCAAAGATGAAATCAAAGTGATGTGTATGTGTGCGAGAAAGGGCATAGAGGGGGTGATGCCAATCATTGATTATAATATTGATGAGTGTTGGTATGTGATGCCAATAGCTAGAAGCATAAGTGACGAAATTAAGGATTGGAAGACGAAAATAGAAAAAGCACTTCCGAAAGATATGTATAAAGATGATATTGTAAAATTTGCAGTTGAAGCATTCCGCAATTTCGCTAAAACTTTATCGCAAGTTCATAAGTTTGGTTATACTCATCGTGATATTAAACCTAAAAATTTATATAGGTTGGAAGATAAATTTCTAATTGGAGATTTCGGTATTGTAGATATCCCAGACAGCGATCATCAAACAAAGAAAGGTGATAAATTGGGAGCTTGGAATACTATAGCCCCAGAGGTGTTAAGGGATGCAAGTAAAGCTACGCCAGCCGCAGACGTATACTCTTTGGCTAAGTCATTATGGATGTATTTAGCCACAGATGAAGATGGGTTTGATGGAAGATATGATGTTGAATATAGTTCTATCAGCCTTCATGATATTCAGCAGTATAGAGGTAAATATCTTGTAGAAATAGATGATTTTCTTCATGATGCAACACAAGAACAACCGAGGAAACGACCGAATATGGATGATTTGATTGCAGCCTTGGATTCCTGGGAAAAATCTGATGGTGATTTACGTCTAAGAAATATACAAGAATGGGATTTCATATATAAAATTCTCTTTAGAGGCATGAAACCAGTTCATACTGTCCTCACAGAAAGAGAAGATATTGTAAAAACTCTAAATGCTTTATCGAGATATGGCATATTGAATTATTCCATGTTGCCTTCTAGAGGCGGTCTAAAGCTGGAAGGAGCGAGCATTGCACCTGAAGAAGGGTGTATTTATCTGGACTACAAATTTACTTTTATTTGTAAGCCAAAACGTTTAGTAATCAGAAGTTTTGTTGGAGATGAATTGTGGAATTATTTCTATCTTGAATTTGATAAACTTCCTTTCATTTTTGAAGATCGAATTAGTGAAGAATTGATTGAAGATAAGCCGGCTCATTACATCGATGCTAAGAATTGGATCTATCGAGTATATGATTATGATACAGGCGAACCATTACCAGTTGATGCAAAACGTGTTGAAAGGTATTGTCATGGAGCTATAGTCTTTGTCGCTAAGCGTAGTTTTTATAACTCAATAAGTCAAACAACTGACGGAAGACATGCCGATTGTTCCGAAGAGGACTTCTATTCTTACATTTGCTCAATGCGCAATGATTATTATTCAATTTTGAGCGAAGAAGATATTACATTTATACGAAATAAGTATTCTCAAAATCCTTTCAAACCAGATAGGACATTTGGTATGGATTTACTTGAAATAGACACCTCTCATGATGGAGATTTAATTAAAAGTCATTATGACGAAATCAATTTCGTTGATTTACTAGTTGAAGAATCTAAAGCATCTGTAAAATATTGCTTTAAACTCAACTTAATGGAATCTAGAGGATTACTTGACGATTTTTCTATTGATTATTTTCTATGCAAAGATGGTCGGGTGAAAAAAGTAAAAAATGACTCGGAAGTGATATACTATATTTACGGAAGAGAGAATGCTATTAATCTTAATAAAAGGCTGCGCAAAAGACTTGAAGAGTATAGTATAGCACATGGGCAAGAGTATAAGACTTTAGATGCATACTTTTATCCATATTTATTTTTGGTAGAAGTCCCTAAGCATATCTTTAATTACAAGGAATTAAAAGATGCAGTTATGGCAGCAGATGACCGACATGATAATTATGTCGTTATCAATGAGTCTGGTTATGTTGAAGTAGTTGAAGATGATTATGAGTTTTATCCAGTCAGATGTGGAATATTAACCTCATACAACGGATATGTCGGAAAGTATTCTAATGGCATATTTGCGGAAGAATTTACCAAGACCTTTTTGGCACTTTGGCTAACATATTTAGAGACTAAGAAGGGAGTAACAAGTGACACAGATACTAAGTACGAGCAACTGCCTCCAAAAGAGATTAAAGATTTAATAAAAGGGATTATTAATAGTTAGTATATTGAATTCAATGGCACTATAAAATATTTTGTGTAAATGGGAAATACGGGATTCATAGTGGGTTCCGTATTTTTTATTTTATACATTTACTGAATTGATAGTATCGGCGAAACGGTACCATCATAGCGCATGAATCGGTACCGCTATA
>Ash_p1__coassemble_116_pt1 | contig 79262 bp, 65 predicted proteins | sample Ash_p1__metabat2_high_PE_021 | metagenome-assembled genome bin Ash_p1 | reverse complement strand
AATACATGCCTGTCACGCATGGGGTCACGGGTTCGAGTCCCGTACGCACCGCAACCAAAAACAAAAAAATACAGAAGCAATTTTTGGTGCGTTAGTTCAGTTGGTTAGAATACATGCCTGTCACGCATGGGGTCACGGGTTCGAGTCCCGTACGCACCGCTAATTTACAAAGTAAACAAAACATAAAGTTCTGATTCCTTTTGCGAATCAGAACTTTTTTCGTTTTTAACACCCTAAAAATACAGACAATCATGAATTCTGACTCTTTTAGCATACCTCCTTCCAGCATACATTCTGATATGATATGCCAAAATAAGAAAGGAAACAAACCAAACCTATTCATTTAGGAAGAATATTACATAAAAGGTATGCTTTTATCAGAAATTATTCTTATTTTTGTCTAACAAGACGAAGCATTCTCTACATTCACAATATATTCTCTCTTTTCAAGAGTTTTTCTTAAAAAGAAGCCCTATCTCTGAATACATCTTGCAGAATATCACAGAATGGAGAAATGCTGAAAACAGTCTGAAAAAAATATTTAACTAAAAATTTATCCTTTGAATGAGTACTCATAATATAAAGGCTAATGAAGATAAAAATGACGGTTCATACATATACCTGTATCGGAATGAGCAAATCGGAGCATGGTGTGCATATGGATACTCTGCCTACAATTTACGGCTTTTCAATAAGCACCAGGGATATATGCATCTAAGAAGCTATTCCAAAATACTGCAACTACCGTGCACCGTCACGTCAAACGAATCTCTTGTAACATTGTTACAAAATGCACTTGAGATAAGTTCACAAACAGAATCACATATAAAATTAAAAATGCCGACAACGATAGACCCTACTGCTTATTCAAAATGGTTGCATAAATTACAAGGTGGGGACACTAATGACGACGAGATTATCATCATCACACATGTCAGCAAATATGTTCCGAAAGAAGGATTCATTCCTGATGGTATGTCTGAATTCGCTCGTAACATCAAACGGTTGGGAGATTTTATCTTAGCTCTAATTGCTCTGATAATTTTCTCCCCACTATTTGTTTTGTGTTATATTGCCGTGCGCTCAGAAGACGGAGGACCTGCCATATTCAAGCAGGAAAGAATCGGACGCTTCGGTCGTCCGTTTAATATCTATAAATTCCGCTCAATGAAACTTGATGCTGAAAAATACGGACCGCAATTAAGCCATAGTGGCGGTACAGGAGACCCACGTCTCACAAAAGTAGGACGTTTCTTACGTGCCCACCATTTAGATGAGCTCCCTCAACTCTTCAATGTATTGCAAGGAGACATGGCTTTTATCGGTCCAAGACCAGAACGAAAGTTTTATATAGATCAAATCCTGGAACGAGACACCCGATATACTTATCTCTATCAAATCCGTCCCGGCGTAACGTCTTATGCCACTTTATATAATGGGTATACAGACACTATGGAAAAGATGTTGCGACGGTTAGAATACGATTTATACTACCTTGGACACAGATCGTGGTTGTTTGACTTTAAAATCCTCGTAAACACTTTCTGTTCCATTATGTTTGGAAAGAAGTTCTAACATAAATAAGATATCGTGAACTATTATTTTTTCTAATCCAATTTAAATAATAGTTCACGATATAAAACAGACTACCAGGAAAGTCGTCTGAAAGACTATCTGCGAAGGAGATTTTTATAGATCCACTCCCTGCATTTATTCGGTATTACACGAACAGTTATTCGGATACCAATATTACTGAGCATACGAAACAAACCTATATAGCCCAAGCGATACAACTGCCATTGAAACTTAATTTCAACCTGAGCGTATTTCATCCCACCGCGCCGAAGAAACATATCTGGAGAAGACCTAAACAACAACAGAGATTCGGGTATGTTATACATCCTATTACCATTCAGCATCATTCGTACCCATAAAAAATAGTCTTCAAAAAGATGAAAAGGCTGATATCCGCCTGCACTCTCTACCGTCTGCTTGCGAAACATCACAACGGGATGATTCATTGGATTTCTTTTTTTACCAAACTGATAAATTTCATCTGGATATTCAGGCAATTTTCGGGTTGAAATCACATTGGATACATCATTCTGAAATTCGTCAATCCAAGCGCCGACAACGTCAAATTCAGTATGTTTTTCCATAAAATCCACCTGCTTGGCAAAACGATGGGGCATACATATATCATCAGTATCCATCCGAGCTACCAAGTCATACGAGCAATGCTTCAATCCTTCGTTTAAAGCCTGACCAAGTCCTCTGTTTTCCGTTAAAACGACTCGCTTGATTTCTGCATGATTATCTGCAAACTCATCAACAACTTCATATAATGCTGAAGTTAACGGTCCGTCTTCAACTAACACAACCTCATTCGGAAGCAGAGTTTGCTGAAAAATACTATCAAGGCTTTTACGTAGAAACTCAGGATTTTCATTATAATACAGGGATATCAATACGGAAAATTTCGTTCTGTTCATTCTACTAAAATCTTGTGATGTATTGCTATAAAGAAAATAGATAATACTACCAAAACAACACATCTGTCTTTCATGCAAAGATATAAATAATTTATTTGATTTCCACGCTTTAATTCAACTTAAGTATGATAAAGCAAAAGAATCTGATACAAAGAATCATGTATCACGAAAACAAATTGGCATACAACAAAAAACCTGTCAGTTACTTTAAAAAGCAACCGACAGGTTTTTTTGCTGTTTATACTCATTGCGAGGTATTATTTCAACAGAGACTGCAATGTCTTTTCTGTTTCGGGATTTGACGGACGAGTCATATCTGCAGAAATGATTTTTCCTTGCTCATCCAACAAGATAAAACGAGGAATGCCACTGATGGCATAAGATTGCATAAAAGAGCGATCATTACCAATATGCAACTGCACTCCTTTCAATCCCTTTTCGTGTACCATTGCTTCCCATTTTGCCTTGTCCTGATCACAGGATATGCTTACAAAATGCATTTTTTTGCCATATTTCTCTTCTAAAGATTTTAAAGCAGGCAATTCAGCACGACATGGGGGGCACCATGTAGCCCACACATCGATATAAACCAACTTGCCTTTTAAACTTGCCAAGGTTACGGTTTTCCCGTTGATATCCAAATAAGAGAATGATGGAGAAACATCTCCTTTCTTCAGTTCAACCTGAGTCATTTCTGTGCCTGCCTCTGTGGCATAAGCTACATAAGAAAAAGGCAAGCCCAACGACAACGCTAAAGCTACGCCTAGAATCATCTTCTTCATATTCTTATAATTTTTAGATTGATTACAAAACAAAGATATATAAAAAAAGACACCTGCAATGCAGATGTCTGATTTTATAACCTTTTTAAACAACCTCCACTCAGAGGATGCCCTTTCGGCTTACTGTGCAGGCTGTGCAGGCTGTGCTGCAGGAGCAGCTTGCTGTGGCTGTGCTGCCGGTTGGCTGGCACCAAATCCCTGAATGTTATTTGCATTTGTCGCGCTCTGCTCTTTTGCCTGATTCATAATAACAGAATCGGTTGCTGTAGCTTTTGGAATAAAGAAAACAGTCAGCACGCTGAACGCAACCAAAGCTATAGCCAAAGCCCAAGTTGTTTTCTCAACCACATCGGTTGTTTTTCGAACACCCATAATCTGGTTTGAAGACGAAAAGCTTGAAGCCAAGCCACCACCTTTTGACTCTTGAATCAAAACGATCAAGCACATCAAAATGGAAATAACGATTGTTAAAACTAAAAGAATTGTGTACATTGATATTATTATTTGTTTTTGTTGTTAATAATCAGTTTCTCTAAAAAACGTATCTGGTCTGCAAAGTAACAATTTTTTTTTGGATTTTTCAAACTTAATTTACGTATAATTTCTATAGCTTTTTCATATCGTCCTTGTTTAATATATATTTTAGCTAGCGTTTCCGTAAAAAAATCGCTCTCACCAACACTTTTTTCCTCTAATTCCGGTGGTACAGTACCAGTGTCTTCTGACAGTACTATACGTCTATCACCCTGTCCGATAAAGTCATCAATCAGATCCTGATGGTTTAGGCGGGGTGCAGTTTCTGGAAGATTCGTTTCTTTTGAATCATTAGATTCCTCGTTCTGCAACAGATATCCGATATAATCCGTACGCGCATCTACCACCCGTCCTCTGTTGCGGTTATTCTTTTCGGGTGCGGCATTTTCGGTAAGATAAGAATCTATCAGATGATCGGCTCGATTTTCCGAAGCTGCATTGCGAGCAATCGCACTCCGTTTTACAAAAGGCATCTGACAAGCCTTAGGCTCCAAGAGGGCAAACAATCTTGCACGGTTAGGAGTCATCAATGCAGCTTTATTCAAAGCCGATTCGAAATCATGATGGTGCAGATTCTTTAAATTGCGAACCAGCAAACACTGCGCTCCAGCAAAGTAAGGATATTGCTCTACCAAATGCTCCAATTGACTCAAGGAAGCATCATCCATTTTGTCAGGATGACGCATATAGTCTGTGAATATCATTTTATTCATACGGCTCACTTTATTCAAAAAACCGCTACCAGTTTGCTACTGTGGCGTTAAAAATCTGATCAACGATATCCTTCACCATTTGAGTAACCAATTCTTCCTGTACAGTAGTAAGTTGCTGTGTCGCATCATATTCAGCCGTAGCCGTAAATTGTCTTTCGAAATCTTCCGAATGGTTTGCATTATTTACGAAGCGCACATTGACCGTCATTTTCAATTGTACTTGAGACGAAAGACCTTCGGCTGAAATTGCCTTATTAAACTGTTCATACCCGGTAATCTCTCCGGCTATTTGCAAATCTCCATTTCGCTGAACCTGTGTAAGACGCGTTTGTGAAGCAAAAACATCCGTAAGACGATTGTTGAACATGGCCTGCATAGGAGCCCACACATAAGCCGACCGCAAAGGGAACGGCGTAATTTGAATCGTTTTTGTTTTCTGATAATCAATAGATGCTCCGTTGAACTTATACGAAACAGTACACGATGCCAAGAACATCATGACCACAGATAATATCATCCAACAACTAAAGTTACATTTATTTCTCAAGTCCATATTCCTTGATTTTACGATAAAGAGTTCGTTCTGAAATATTTAAATCATGTGCTGCTCCTTTCCGGCGTCCTCCGTTTTTTTCCAAAGCCTTAATAATCATCTGCCGTTCCCAATCATCCAACGCCAAAGATTCCTCTACATATTCAACTGGTGTTTGAATTTCTTCCATATGTTCAGTGTGCGAATAAGAATCATTAGGAGGATAATATGCCGGGGCATGGTGTAACGGAACGGCCGGCACGGAAGAAGCCGGTGTTACAACCGGAGCATCAGCAACCTGTTGTGTGTGTACCAACTTTTTCAGTTCAGCCACATCATTCCGCAAGTCAAAAAGTATTTTGTATAAGATTTCGCGTTCGTTTTCAAAAGAATGCTGCTCTTTGTTTGCTGTATTGAGCTGAATCAAGTCATGCGACAAAGGCTGTTCCGGTACATATTCGGCCAAGATTTCCGGAGTAATGTGTCGTTCTTTCGACAGAATAGAAATCTGTTCTGTAACATTCTTCAGTTGGCGTACGTTACCTGGCCATGGATAATTTTTCATTCGGGCTTTAGCCTCATCATTCAATTCAACAGGTTCCGGCATATTATATTTTTCGGCCGTATCCATGGCAAATTTCTTAAAGAGCAGGATGATATCTTCGGGGCGTTCACGCAGAGCCGGCATCTTTATCGGAATGGTATTCAAACGATAATACAAATCTTCGCGAAACTTGCCTTCTTTTATTGCCAGTTCGATATTTACATTAGTGGCAGCAACAATTCGAACATTGGTTTTACGCACTTCGCTCGAACCTACCCGAATATATTCACCGGTTTCGAGTACGCGCAACAGCCGGGCTTGTGTCGACATTGGCAACTCTCCCACTTCATCCAAAAAGAGTGTTCCGCCATTCGCAGCACCGAAATAACCTTCACGTTCACCCACAGCACCTGTAAAAGCTCCTTTTTCATGTCCAAACAATTCCGAATCAATTGTACCTTCGGGAATAGAACCGCAGTTTACAGCAAAATACTTTTTCATTCTACGCTGGCTGTTGTCGTGAATCAAGCGTGGAATAACTTCTTTTCCCACACCGCTCTCGCCTGTGATAAGAACAGACAAATCTGTTTTTGCCACCTGCAAGGCTATGTCCAAAGCATGATTCAAGCCATCTGAATTTCCGACAATGCCATATTTTATTTTCTGTGCCTGTACTATAGAGGTGTCCATACAAAATAATATTTAAATGTTCTTACACTGACAAAATTACACAAAAAAATTAAGGAGCTGTAATTATGACAGCACATTTTTTGAAATTTGTGTGATTAACTTGCATATCTCGCTTTTTTTTGCGAATATTGCATTGTTTTTAGGAGAGTTTTTCGGTTATGCCACTCTGCTCCATTGGTCGAATCAATTATTTTTTAGTATGAAATTCAGAGTTTTAGAAGAGCGTGTTCGCGCCACAATGAAATCAGAAGATACAGAAGGTAAATTTGAATTATACGTTACCCGCACTCCAGGATATTTATGGGCTCTTTTCTTTCAGAAGCTTCATATACATCCCATTGCCGTGACTCTACTGTCTATTCTGATTGGAGCTGCCGCCGGCTATTTCTTTTGGTTTGACGATTTAAAGATGAACCTCATCGGCATGTTTCTTTTGATATGGGCCAATTGGTATGATTGTGCCGATGGTCAGTTAGCCCGCATGACAGGAAAAAAAACACTGATAGGCAGAATCTTAGACGGTTTTGCAGGCGATGTTTGGTTCTTTTCCATCTACTTTTTTATCTGTCTTCGCCTGAATGCTGAATGGGGCTATTGGATATGGATTATTGCTGCTTATTCAGGCTTTCACTGTCATGCAAAACAATGTGCTTTAGCCGACTATTATCGGAATATTCACCTGCTATTTTTAAAAGGTGAGAATGGCAGCGAGCTGGACCATTACCGCCAACAGCGTGACTTGATGTATTCGTTACCTTGGAACAAAAAGGAATGGTTTCATAAAATATACCTGTATTTTTACAGCAACTATACTCGCAGCCAGGAAAAGATGACTCCAAAATTCCAGCGATTCTATAAAGTAATGCGCAACAAATTTGCCGATGCAATACCACAAGACTTTTGCAACAGATTTCGCCAGGCTAGTTTGCCACTTATGAAATACACCAATATTCTAACGTTTGACACACGTGTTGGTGTCTTGTTTCTTTCTCTGTTCATCGGACAGCCATGGATATTTTTCTGTTTCGAAATCATCGTGTTGGAAGCACTCAGATATTATGTAAAAAATGTACACGAGCGTTTTTGTGAAAAGTTTACGGAAGAATTGCAGGAATCATGAGAAAGAACCGACATATTGCCTTATTATTGGCCGGAGGCAAAGGATGCAGAATGCATCAAAGTCACCCCAAGCAATTCCTGATGATTGAAGGAAAGCCTCTGATTGCCTATACCATGCTCGCTTTTCAAGAACACGAAGAAATTGATGAAATTTATGTCGTTTGCGACCACGCTTGGGAAGCAAAAGTCATCGAAATGGCTCGTGTGGAGAATATATCTAAATTCAAGGGATGTTTTCCATCTGGCGAAACGAGCATGCAATCTTTGGCCAATGGAATAAACGGACTGCTACAAACCGGTTGCGCGAATAACGACATTGTTTTGACACATGACTCGGTGCGTCCCTTAGTGTCCCAAAAAGCAATCACAAACAATCTGAAAACATGTTTGAAATATGGAAATGCCATTACCGGCATTCAGAGCAACGAAGCTTACATGGTGAGCAAGGATAAAATCAAATCTGAAGGTTTTATTGCCAGAGATGCGTTATTTCGGGCACAGACGCCACAAACATTTTTTCTTGAGGATTTAATACAAGTGTTTCGGGATGTGGATGCTGAAGTAATCCAAAAAGCACAGTCGCTCTATACCCTGATGGCCGAAAATGGAAGCATGCAGCTGTATATTGCCCAAGGTGACAGTTACAATCTGAAAGTAACCATTCCCGAAGACATTGAAATCATACAAGCGCTCATCGGATGGAAAAAGCAAAACGATATGGAATGAAGCATGGAATAACTTTTCTTCATACAACGGAACACGTAACGATACCCATACATACAATCCAATAAAAGCATCATAGAAATTGCAATTCTATGATGCTTTTGTTTTATTGCCTACTTTCATCAAGGCTATTCCCACCACAATCCAAAAGATTTCGCGCAACCGAACTATCAGACTTGTGTATACGCCAAAAGCCTTTGTCATGGCCAAACCGCCTGTTGCCATGGCAAACCCACCCTCTCGAGCTCCCATTTGCATCGGCATAAAGAAAAACAGGTTGGCAAACAAAGAAGTAAAAGCTTGAATAAGAATACAATCCCAGAAGGAAACTTGGCTCGTCATGATGAACAGTATGAACATAATCTCCAGGCATCCCACGATACGGGCAAAAAATTCCAAAGAAAGCGACAAATAGAAAACAGACTTGCTTTGTGCATGCAGGGCTGCTATCTGCTTGTCAACCAGTTCTATCGGCTCGCTGTTTCGCTCAATAAAATCATTAAGGCGTCCCTTAAGGAAAGGGATACGTGCAAAAAATTGAAGAATGCGCAAAGCCAATCCGTAGCGGTAACCATTCATAAAGAAATAGATGCCCAGAGCACAGAACAGAGTAATCAGTGCCAGCAGAATTCCCATTCCCCACTGGATTTGTTCTCCATACAGGATTAGGTACAAAACAATGGAAAAAGCCCAAAAACAGAAGTGCGAAAAGATATGCATCATTGCATGCAAAATAACACTCGAAGTAGCCTTCTCCTTGCCTACAAAAGCTGTTACCTCCATAATGCGATAGGGTTCGCCGCCCAAAAGTCCCACCGGTGTGACATAATTAAGAGAAAATCCGGTAACAATATACTTATATACTTTCCAAAAAGGAATGCGCGCCTTGGTGTTTCCACTCTGCAGAATAACTTGCCAGGCACAGGTATTCATAAAATAGATGACCCCCCAAAGCAGCAACACAGCCGGAAACCAAATTCCGGCTCGTTGCACGTTTTGTAATACTTCATCATAAGGCATCTCAAACTTCCAAAGCATCACGGCCACAGCCCCAACACCTATCAGGAAGAAAAGATTTCTCAGTTTGTCTTTCATGCGTTATCTTCGTCCTGTGCGTTTAATTTCAGAGAATCACTATCGTCACGCTTCTCGTAATACATCTTTCGCAGCGGATGAGCATAAGCCTCATCATAACGTGTACGATTTCGATACACATCAATGGCAGCATAAATAGCCTCTCGCAGAGAAGTCGGGTCGGCCGCTCCTTTTCCTGCGATGTCATAAGCCGTACCATGGTCGGGCGAAGTACGCACCAAAGGAAGTCCTGCAGTGAAGTTAATGCCTTCGTTCATGGCCAAAGCCTTAAAAGGCGCCAACCCTTGGTCGTGATACATAGCCAATACACCATCATACGAATCATAAGCCCGCGAGCCAAAAAAGCCGTCTGCAGCGAATGGTCCAAAGCAGAAGATTCCTTCTTCAGAAGCCTGATTCAAGGCAGGTTTGATAATAGTCTGTTCTTCTTCGCCCAGCAAACCTTGATCTCCGGAGTGCGGGTTCAGTCCCAATACGGCAATGCGAGGAGACTCCACACCAAGATCGCGTTTAAGTGTTTGATTGAAAATGCGCAATTTTTGAACAATAGCCTCTTGTGTAATGGCAGAAGCCACTTTCGATATAGGCATATGTGTCGTAACCAAAGCTACTCGCAGGCTTTTGTTCATCAGAATCATCAGAGCTTCCATTCCGTCCCCCACGCAAGCCTGGATATATTCCGTATGTCCAGGAAATTGGAATTCCTGACTTTGGATGGTATATTTGTTGATGGGAGCAGTGACAAGTACATCAATCAATCCGGAGCGATAGTCCAAGATAGAACGTTCGAGTGCAACCAGTGCAGCCTGTCCGCTTTCTTTGGTTGGTTTTCCGAGGTCTATTTTCACTTCTTCCTCGATGCAAGTCACCAGATTTACCTTTCCGTCAATCACATCCTCAGCAGTATCTACGGTTAGGAAGTTAGTGGTCAATTCCAAAGCCTTTCGATGAAAAGCAGCAATCTTAGGCGACCCATATATAATAGGTGTACACAATTCCAGCATGCCCGGTTCTTGAAACACTTTCAGGATAACCTCATATCCCACTCCGTTTATATCTCCTTGTGTGATACCCACACGAATTTTTCTATTATCCATATTTATTAAGAATCTTAGTATACTAATTTTGTTTTTTAGCCGATATTTGAATTTCCGGGATTCCCAGTTCGAGTTCTGTTTCTTTTTCTTTAGGAAGATTCAATGTATAAAGAGCTCCTTCTACGCGCCGTATCAGTCCTCTTTTCATTTTTTCGGGGGCAAAGACAAATCCTTCCACCACTATTACATTGTTGTTGACGGTATCTACGCGCGAGTGACTGACAAAAGGTCCTCCCATACCATCATTTTCCATATACCACAAGCCTCTTGCTTCGTAGGCATACCCACCTTTCACTGAAATCGGCCGGCAGAATGTGCTCAGTGTATCCGTAGCCATGAACATATTTGTCTTTGAACCTGGGATATTTGCTTTCATCACCGAGTCGCGTTTCTGCAGCACATACTGTTTGTTAAACGTCTGCGGTCCTTCATAAGGATAGGAATACATGCAGATATTCACCATGGCCGTAGCCGAATTGGACGAACTCCAGAAAAAGTTTTTTCCTTTTTTATAGCTTTGGATTTCTTCGGGCACCAACAGTTCACACTGGAACATGTCACGCGCCATGTCAGCAACCAGTACAGAATGTTTTTCTTTGAGTTGTTTAATCAACCGGTTCATCTCCACGCGCACAAAGAAATCGATAATTTGTTGCGAGTGTTCGGACACATATTTTCGGAACTCCTCCTCAGAAGGGCTCTGAATGCGCAGGATAAACTGCGAGCGTGCAAATTCATCACGCACAAATCGCATTTTAGACTGTGTATATTCTTTTTTGTTTATATCCACCAGAATGATGTTTCGGAAGATATTCAAGATTTGATTAAACCGCGAAGGGTCTGTCTGTGAAATACGGAACGAACGCTCGGGTTGCGGCAATCCGGGAATATCTGTATCAAGCACATCGAACAAAGCTCTTCCTGCGGGACGTTGCCACAAAGAATCACCTATTACGACCATCATTTCATAAGGGCGTCCGCTGGCTGTCGGTTTGGTAAACTCACTGTCACACGAAGCGAGCAAAGGCAGTAAAGCCAGTCCGATTAATAAAGACCATATTTTTTTCATGACTGTTCCTTTGTTTTTTGTTGTTCCAATTCCTGTTGCTTTGCCGTACTCAATAGTCCGCATGCAGCAAAGATGTCTTCTCCTCTTGAAGCACGTATGGTAGTAAACACACCGTGCTGCGTCAGATAATCGCGGAAGCGCACCATCACCTCTTCGGGAGCACCATCCAATTCATCCACGCCTGGTATTTTATGAAAACGAATCAGATTGATGCGACACTCCAGCCCGCGCAGCAGGTTAATAAGTTCTTGAGCATGCTCTTTCGAATCGTTTACTCCATGAAACACGATATATTCAAACGACAAGCGGCGCTGATGCGAAAAGTCATAGCTTCGCAGCAAGTCCACGATTTCCCGGATGGAAAAAGCTTTTTCTGCCGGCATAATCTGCTGTCTTTCTTTAGGATAAGGATTGTGCAGACTGATAGCCAAATGGCAGTCGCTCTCATCAAGGAATCTCTTCAACCCTTTTTTCAGTCCGACAGACGAAACAGTAATTCGTTTCGGGCTCCATCCGTAGCCATAAGGGGCTGTCAGGAGATGGGTAGCCTGAAGCACGGCATCCAAATTGTCAAAGGGTTCTCCCTGTCCCATAAAAACCACATTGGTCAGCGTGTCTCGTTCGGGCAGCGAATAGAGCTGGTTCAGGATATCCGTCACAGAAAGGTTTCCCGAAAAGCCCTGTTTACCGGTCATGCAGAAGCGGCAATTCATTTTACATCCCACTTGCGACGACACACACAATGTGGCCCTGTCTCCATCAGGAATATATACCGTTTCGACAAACCCTCCAGCTTGTGTAGTGTACAAATACTTCACGGTACCATCTGACGAGCGCTGGCACGACATTGGCTCAGAACATCCTATTTGGAATCCATTCTTCAGTTTTTCTCTATTTTTCAAGGAGATGGAAGTCATCTCATCTATGGATTTTACTTTCTTTACATAAATCCATTCAGCCAACTGGCGTGCAGCAAAAGCAGGCATTCCCATCTGCGCCACGACAGCCTGGAGTTGCTCCATAGTCATCCCCAATAAGTTTTGTTTCACTTCGTTCATGATAAAATATTATATCGTTCGTAGGCAAAGTTACAGAAAAAACAGAAAACATTCATAGCCTACAATCACTTATTATCAAAATCTTATTACTATATTTGCATTTATATTAATAATATGAAAATATTTATTTAAAAAAATCAAAACATGAAATATCTTGATTGCTTTATCCCATCTATCAATTGGGATCAAACATACGGAATTCTAAATTCGCTATGCCGGCATCCCTGGATTAGCGACCCTGTTGCTTTGCCTGCTGCCGACGAGGGTATACACGCATCAAAATGTATGCTTGAGATGGCCCGGCAAGCTTCGGGTGAATACAGCTTGCTTTATCTGAAGACTGCTCCGGTTTTCCTGGAACCTTTTGCACTAGAGCGCATGCTGCGCGTGGCTTCCGACTCGCATGCAGCCTTGCTTTATACGGATTTTTATGAGATTCGAAACGGTGAATCAAAGCCTCATCCCGTATTGGACTACCAGCAGGGAAGTATTCGCGATGACTTTGACATGGGATCGATTGTGCTGTTGCGCACCGATTTGCTCAAGGCTTACCTGAAGGAACACCACAACAAAGCCTATCACTATGCGGGATGGTACGACTTGCGTTTATATCTTAGCCGCAAAGGTGAGGTGATTCATCTAGACGAAATGCTTTATACGCAACACGAAGACGACATACGACTGAGTGGCGAAAAGAATTTTGATTATGTCAACCCAAAGAACCGAGAAGCGCAAATCGAAATGGAACAGGCATGCACCGAGCATCTGAAAGAGATTAATGCCTATATACCTGCCGGCTCTTTGCAAAAAACAGATCTTTCCGGCTCTTTTCCAACCGAAGCTTCGGTGATTATCCCGGTGTATAACCGGGCACGTACCATCAAGGATGCCATTGAAAGTGCCCTGTCTCAACAGACTGATTTCGGTTTCAACATCATTGTTGTAGACAATCATTCTACTGATGGCACCACAGAAATCATACGCTCTTACCAGAAAAACGAACAAGTGATTCACATCATCCCGTCCGAGGGACATCTAGGAATTGGAGGCTGCTGGAACCTGGCCGTCCACCATCCGCAATGCGGACGTTTTGCTGTGCAATTAGACTCAGACGATTTGTACAGTTCACCCACTACACTGCAAAAGATTGTAGACACATTCTATCAAGAACAAGCTGCCCTGGTCATCGGTTCTTATCGCATGACCAATTTTCAACTCGAAACATTGCCGCCCGGACTGATAGACCATAAGGAATGGACCGCAGAAAACGGGCACAACAATGCCTTGCGCATCAACGGTCTAGGTGCTCCGCGCGCCTTTTTCACGCCCTTGCTTCGCCAGTTACAAATACCCAACACCAGCTACGGCGAAGACTATGCACTCGGACTCATGTTTTCGCGCACCTACCATGTAGCACGCATTTACGATGAATTGTATCTATGCAGACGATGGGAAGGAAACTCTGATGCTGCATTAAACATCAGCCAGATAAACAAAAACAATCATTATAAAGACAAACTGCGTACTTTAGAAATTAAAGCTCGACAGAAAACAGCAAATCATGAATGAGAAATATAATGACAACTCCTATTTGGTCTTTTTCAAAGCACAGAATGAATTATGGGCCGAATCCGCATTACACTACGACGAATTAAACAGACAGTGTATAACGAAAGAACTGAGCATACAAAACAACAAGCTAAAAGTTCAGTTTAATCCTGCGCGCGTTCAATCAAACAAAGCTGCCGTTGACAATCAGTCAATAAAAAAACGCGCCTGCTTTCTTTGTTTGGAAAACCGTCCGAAAGTCCAAATGAGCAAAAAAATAGCAACAGACCATCTTTTGCTCGTAAACCCGTTCCCCATACTGCCCGTGCACTTCACGATAGCAGCCGATACACATCGTCCGCAAAGCATACTGTCGGACTTTGAATCCTTTCAGCGCATCATCCAGGAACTGCCTGAGATGATTGTGTTCTACAACGGCCCGAAATGCGGAGCATCGGCACCCGACCATCAACACTTTCAGGCCGGAAGCAAAGGCATTGTACCCATTGAAGCCAACTGGACAACAGATTATGAGCCGCATCTGCAGCGCATATTCCATGGATTATATTACCTGCCGAACTATCCAATGCCCGTGTTTGCACTGTATTGCCACCGCGACATAGACACCATTCCATTCTTCAAACAGTTTTATCAAACATTGCAAAGTGTAGAAGATACTGCGGAAGAGCCCATGATGAACCTTATCGGATGGCAAAAATCACCTAAGGAACAAATCATCTTGATCATACCGCGCAGCAAACACCGGCCTGACGTATATTTCGGCAACAACAAAGAACAAATGTTCATCAGTCCGGGAGCAATTGATGTGGGCGGCCTGCTTATCACTATAAATAAAGAGGATTTCAATCGGCTGACAGCCCACAAGGCTTATTCTATCTTGCAAGAAGTGGGCATCACGCAAAAAAAAGCGCAAAGCATCATCGCGAAGATCAAGCCGCAAACCAAACCACAAAAGCCAAAAATTCCACTCGTCAGAGTCGGACTGACGTGGAACAAGGAAATAAATTTCTGCCTCAACAAAAAGTATCTTTGCGAAGGAATAGAATGTTTGGGAGAGGAGTCTGTACAATGCAAGCAAAACAAGCTGTACTGGCATGGCAATGCATACGATTCCCTATGCTTCCATCCTATATCCGAAGGACTGTTTACCTTACCAAAAGTTACCATCGGACGCTCCTTCCACTGGCAGCAGGAAGACAGTCAGAGGTTTACAGGCAGCATTCAACTGATAGCTCACAACAATCAAGCCGTTCTCATCAACGAAATAGACGTAGAGACCTATCTCAAGAGTGTGATATGCAGCGAAATGAACGCCAACAGTCCTTTTGAGTTTCTAAAAGCATCGGCCATTATCAGTCGCAGTTGGCTGCTTTCTAAACTAAGAAAAAACAAACGAAACAAAAAAGAAACTTGCGGCCATGCCAACCAACAGGAAATTATCAGATGGTATGAACAAAGCGATCACAACCTTTTTGATGTTTGTGCCGACGACCACTGCCAACGCTATCAAGGTGTAGACCGTATCCAATCAGACAAATGCCTTTTGGCTGTAGAAGAGACCAAGGGGCAAGTACTCCTGTATCAAGAAGAAATCTGCGACGCCCGTTTCTCCAAATGCTGCGGGGGAATTACAGAAACATTCAGCACCTGCTGGGAAGACAAAAACGTGCCCTACCTCATCGCACATTGGGACAAGAAAGAACTTTATACAACCGAAGCAACAGAGACCTTCAAAAAGAATGTCTTGACAAAACCTATGTCGGAAACCGAAGCCGAAACATGGATCAGCAACACAAAAAGATGCTTTTGCAATACGAAAAGCAAGAAACTGTTGCACACTATCCTTAACGACTACGACCAAAAAACGCATAATTTTTATCGTTGGAATACATCCATCAGCCAGGAACAACTGCAAGAATGGATCAGCAGCAAGCTAGACATAGACTTGGGAAACATTCTGGAACTGACACCGGTTGAACGCGGTCCGGGCGGACGTTTAAGGAAACTACTTATCCAAGGCAGCAAAGGCTCTATAACGATAGGTAAAGAATTGGAAATAAGAAGAATTCTTTCAGACACGCACCTCTACAGTGCAGCTTTTGTGGTACAAAAAGGAGAAACAGAAAACGGCATACCGAAGAACTTCATCCTGCATGGAGCCGGATGGGGGCACGGGGTAGGCATGTGTCAGATTGGTGCGGCCGTGATGGCGCATCGGGGTTATAACGAAGAGCAAATTCTGAGACACTATTTCCCCGAAACCCAAATCAAGAAACTATACTAAAAGATTTCATATCATGAAACAGATGCATAGCAATCCGTGGGCTTGGATTCCCACCTTATATATTACAGAAGCGCTTCCCTATGTCACCGTGATGAGTATTGCAGTAGTCATGTACAAACGGCTGGAACTTTCAAATGCCGAAATCACGCTCTACACCAGTTGGCTCTATCTTCCCTGGGTGATAAAACCCTTTTGGAGTCCGGTGGTAGACTTGTTGCGCAACAAGCGTTGGTGGATTATCCTGACAGAACTCCTCTTGGGAGCCGGCATGGCAGGCGTGGCATTTTGCATTCCCGCCTCCCATTTCGTGCAAAGTACCCTGGCATTTCTGTGGCTGGTAGCCTTCAGCAGTGCCACACACGACATTGCAGCCGACAGCTACTACATGGGTGTGCTTGAAGAGCACGAGCAGGCTCTTTATGTGGGAATCCGCAGCACTTTCTATCGCATCGGAACGATTGCCGGACAAGGCCTGCTCATTATGGTAGCCGGCACACTGGAAGTATTCACGGAGAATATTGCCTATTCGTGGAGTCTGGTGTTCTACCTGCTGGCAGGTGTGCTTCTACTTTTGGGGCTTTACCATAAATTTGTTTTGCCCCAAAAGGAGCGAGCACGAGACGCTCAGAGCATCTCCGTCAAAACATTTGCTTCCAATTTTATGGAAGCATTCGCCAGTTTTTTCCGGAAGCGCCAATTCCTTGCAGGTGTGCTGTTTATGCTGCTGTTCCGTTTTCCAGAAGCCTTACTGATTAAAATAGCCAATATGTACCTCATCGACCCTTCTACGAAAGGAGGGTTGGGCCTCACCACACAGGAAGTGGGTTTTACCCAAGGCACCATCGGAGTGATTGGATTGACTCTGGGCGGCATCATCGGAGGGTTAGCCATAGCCCGAGGCGGACTTAAGAAATGGCTTTGGCCCATGACCTGGAGCATTACGCTCCCCAATCTGGTATATGTTTATATGAGCTATTGTCACCCGGAATCTATTTGGGTCATCAGCAGCTGCATTTTTGTCGAACAGTTTGGCTATGGTTTTGGGTTTTCTGCCTACATGCTCTATCTTATCTATTACAGTCGCGGACAATATCAGGCATCGCATTATGCCATCTGCACAGCAGTCATGGCGCTGTCCATGATGATACCGGGCATGTTTGCGGGATGGATACAGGAGCAAATCGGCTATTTTTATTTCTTTGTATTTGTCATGGCCTGCTGCCCACTTACCATTTGGGTATCCTCTCTGCTGCGGATAGACCCTCATTTCGGAAAAAAACAAAATGATTGATCTCAAAAAGCAAAAAATCAATAAAGAAAGTAACACTTAGCAAGCAAAAACTTTGGATTTTTTCAAACAAAAAACTAACTTTGTGCTTTGAGAATTTTAGTAACATCCTAAATAAAAACAAAATTCACATGAAAAAAATGAACTATTTATTGGCTACAGCCTTTGCAGCACTGCTCACTTGGTGTCCGGCTCAAAGCACTTTTGCTGCCAATGACGACAATCAGACTTCTTTGAATTACCAGTTCACTACCAAATGGAAACGCGGTAAAGACGGAGTTATCCGCACTGCTGTTCCACAACGTGAAAAAGGACAGGAAAACGTATTGGAGTTGAAGACTCCAGCCTTGAAAACTGTACGCGTTGGTTTCGTAGGTTTGGGTATGCGCGGACCAGGTGCCGTAGAACGCTTTACACACATGAAAGACGTTGGCTTGAACGTACAGATTGTTGCATTGTGCGACTATGAAGAAGCACGCGCAAAGAACTGCAACAAGTTCTTGACCAAAGCCGGAATGAAGGAAGCCGACATCTATAGCGGTGCAGAAGGATACAAACAGCTGTGCGAACGCAATGACATCGACCTGGTTTACATCGCAACTGACTGGAACCACCATGTACCTGTAGCTTTGTATGCCATGGAGCATGGCAAGCATGCTGCTATCGAAGTTCCTTCAGCTATGAGCATGAAAGACTGCTGGGACTTGATCAACATGTCTGAAAAAACGCGCAAGCACTGCATTCAGTTGGAAAACTGCTGCTATGACTTCTTCGAATTGAACTCATTGAACATGGCTAAGAAAGGTCTGTTTGGTGAAGTTATCCGCGGAGAGGGTGCTTATATCCACGATTTGAGCGACTTCTGGTCTTATTATTGGAAGAAAGATGCCAACGACAAGTTGGGATGGCGCTTGGAATACAACCGCTTGCACAAAGGTGACGTTTACGCTACTCACGGCTTAGGCCCTGTGGCTCAGGTGATGGACATTCACCGTGGCGACCGTCTGACAACATTGGTTGCTATGGATACTAAGTCTGTTATCGGTAAAGAATTGGTAGAAAAAGCTACCGGCGAAACTTGCAACGACTTCCAGAATGGTGACCACACCACTACTCTTTTGCGCACTGCCAAGGGTAAAGTAATCGAAATCCAGCACAATGTAATGACTCCTCAGCCTTACAACCGTAAATATCAGTTGACTGGTACCAAAGGTTTTGCCAACAAGTATCCAGTTGAGGGTTATGCCTTGCAAGGAAAGCACGTTGAATTGGACGGTGTTCCAAATCACGAGAACTTGAATGCTCACGGCTTCTTGCCTGCTGAGGCTCAAGCAGCTTTGGTAAAACAGTATCAGCACCCATTGATTACCGAAATCGGTGAAAAAGCCAAGAACGTAGGTGGTCACGGAGGTATGGACTTCATCATGGACTATCGTATGGTTTACTGCTTGCAGAACGGTTTGCCAATGGATATGGATGTTTATGACTTGGCAGAATGGTGCTGCTTGGCTGAGTTGGGTTACCTCTCAATGAAGAACGGATGTGCTCCTGTTGAAATTCCTGATTTCACACGCGGATTCTGGAACAAGGTAGACGGATACAAGATGTACAAGACCGAGAATACTTGGTATTAATCTTAATCAGAATCCTATCGAAATGATTCAGACAAGTTATATTCCAACACACGGAAAATATAACTTGATGGAATAGAATATAGAAACCTGCTTGCAACCAGTCGATTGACAACAGCGACATGTTGCAGGCAGGTTTCTGCTTTTATAACCCGACCTATTTGACACACCAATGCCACCTATGGTTCAGCATAACCCGACCAAATTTTGACCACAGGATTCTGCCTTCCGGAACTGTTAATTAAAAGAACTCAGTTCTGACACTTTGACATTCTGACAAATTGTATTTTCAACCGGAATGAGAATCTTGAATTTTCGCCCATCCGATACCCTTGTATGAAATAAGCAAGTCCCAGACAAGCAAAATACATGCAAACAACTATATTTCAATATCATACAGCATTTTTTCAAGACATACAAAAGAGACCTAACAGATAGCGTAAGCGTATTTAAAAACCCAAAAACAGCAAAAAATAAAAATTATTTTACACAACAAAAAAGTTAACTTGATTTATTTCAAAACAAATCAAGACTTTTTTCAGAAAATGTCATGAGATTCTTATCCAGCAAACAAGACTTTTTTTCATAAAACAGAGTATAAATATACAATCTACCCTCTTTTTATTCAAAAACTTTTGCATAATGATGCAAAACAAACGCTATAACAAAACAAAACCGATAAGTACCCGTAAGCAAAAAACAATATATTTCTTACAAAAAGAAAGAAGAGTCACCAAAATACAAGCTAAAGGATATAGCAAAGCCGGAAAGACATACCCGACAAAACCTTACCTACAAAGCATGCCGAAACACAAGATGGATTCCAAGAGGAACATATCCAAGAAACCCTGTGAAAAACATTCAGAAAAATACCTATACATGCAAGAAATTGGCCCAAAAAGAGCAAAGAACAAAAAGGTTTATAAGAAGATAATAGGTATGATGTAAAAAATCAATTAACTTTGTACCTAAATACAAACAACCATAATAATTAAAAGCAAATGCGTTATCCAGTGCTAACAGCCGAAGAAGCAATCGGCTTGATACACAACGGCGATACGGTGGCTATCGGCGGATTCTCGTCTGTCGGAACCCCCAAGGCCGTTCCTGCAGCTTTAGCAGCTTATGCTGCCGAAGCAAATCGTGACGAAATAACATTTCAAATAGGATTGGTTACCGGAGGTGCCACGGGCAGCCAAATAGACAGTGCGCTGGCTCAGGCACGTGCTGTGAGTTTCAGAACTCCTTTCCAGTCAAACCCCGACATGCGACGCGCCATCAACCGCAACGAAGTGGACTATTTTGACCTGCACCTGTCGCACATCGGACAAGATGTGCGCTATGGCTTTTTGGGCAGAATACACACTGCCATCATAGAAGCCTCGGCCATTACACCCGAAGGAAGAATCATCCTGAGTACTTCCGTAGGTATCACACCCACCATCGTGCGCATGGCCGAAAAGGTGATTGTAGAGCTGAACGAAAGTCACGGCGACCGTCTGGAAGGCATGCACGACTTGTACATGCTCGAAACTCCACCCTATCGCCAGCACATTCCCATCTTTAACGTGAACGACCGTACAGGCAGCCCGTATCTTGAAGTAGACCCCACAAAGATTGTCGGCGTGGTGTATACCAACGAACGCGACCACATAGCACCTTTCACCCCGATGAACGACACAACACGACGCATCGGCGAGAATGTAGCTTCGTTCTTGTTGCAGGAATGGCGGAAAGGAGGCATACCCAAACAGTTCCTTCCGCTACAGTCGGGTGTGGGAAATATTGCCAATGCCGTGCTCGGTGCCTTAGGCGATGATCCGCATCTTCCGGCCTTCTCCATGTTTACCGAGGTAATTCAGAATTCTGTCATCGACCTGATGCTGCACGGACGCATCCGCTTTGCAACAGGAAGCTCGCTCACCTTGTCAGAAGACCATCTGGAACTGATGTACGATCATCTGGATATCTTTAAAGAGCATCTGTTGCTGCGACCGCAAGAAATCACCAACCACCCGGAAATGATTCGCCGACTGGGAGTCATCACCATCAATACGGCACTTGAAGCCGATCTTTTTGGCAACATCAACAGCACGCACGTGATGGGCAGCAAAATAATGAACGGCATCGGTGGTTCGGCAGACTTTGCACGCAACGCTTATTTGTCGGTATTTACTACGCCATCAACCGCCAAAGACGGACTGATTTCTGCAATCGTCCCGAATGTGACCCATGTTGACAGCACGGAACATGATGTGCGCATCCTTGTGACAGAACAAGGCGTGGCCGACTTACGCGGCAAGACACCGCGACAACGTGCCGCATGCATCATCGAAAATTGTGCTCACCCCGACTACCGTCAGTTGCTGTGGGATTATCTCAACTTGTCTGAAAACAAAACCGGACACATTCCTTTCTCACTGAAAAATGCATTCCGCATGCACCAAACATTTGAAGAAACAGGTGACATGCGAATGACCAACTATTTATAAATAGCATGACACTGAATCCTAACTATCCGAAACCTTTTCCGCAATTTATCGAACTTCTGCGTAGCGGATTGTGGAACAGAGCGCCCTTGGCCGACGGCTTCGAACAGTTGAGTATGGCAGATTGGAACAAGATTTTACTGCTTTCACAACAGCAAGGCGTGATAGCTCTTGTTGGTCAGGCTGTACAACAGCTGCCGCAAACCGTATTGCCCCCGTCGGATATGCTGCTGCAATGGATTGGTTACACACATTCTGTTGAAGCAACTCACTTGCATTTCAATGAAATCATCCGTGAGGTGCTTCAATGGTTTTCTGATGCCGGAATCCGTTGCGGTGTCTTCAAAGGAGAAACGCTCAGTGCGCTCTATCCCCAACCCAACTTGCGCACGTGCGGTGATGTGGACCTTTGGTTTCCCGAAGCTGACGGAGTAGAAAAAGCGACAGAATTTCTTGAAAAACAAGGACTGAAAGTAACGCCGGATCCACATCATGCAATAATGGATTATCAAGACGTGTCGTTTGAACTGCACCCCGACTGCATCAACCTGCCGTTCCGGATTAAAATACCGGTTTCGTTAGTGAAGGAAAATTCACCCGGATACAGTGGTTATCAACTGAACAATGCGGCAAACACGGTGATGCTCCTGACGCATGCAGCCCACCATTTCATTGAAACCGGACTGGGACTCCGTCATTTATGCGACTGGGCCGTGTGGCTGCACGCCAAAGGTTCATGCAAAGAAGTGACCGACGGCCTGCAAGAAATTAAGCGCATCGGAGCCGGTGTATTCCTGACGGAATTTACCGCACTGGCCGTTGAATTACTGGATCTTGACAGTGCAGTTGCAAAAGATATAGCTCAAAAAAGCAAAGACACCCTGCGTTTGAAAATGCTTCGGGACATGTTGCAACAAGGTAATTTGGGGAAATGCCATTTGCAGGAAAAGTTACATACTGCCCTTCCGCTATTCTACTTGAAATCACTTTGGCGCGAGCTGAAACTTTCAACCTATTGGCGCAGCTATGTGATAGCAAGCATTCCGCATCAGTTTATGCGCAGCATGCGGCAAATAAGGAAAGCAAAACAAGCGTGAGATATACATTCCTAAAATAAAAAACAAACTACTGCCATTTCCATTCACCAAAACAAGCATGAATGAAAATGGCAGTAGTACATTATGCATAAAACCTCAAAATCTAAATTTCACACCAAGCAACTATACTTCGCGTTCCTTGGCTTTTGCTTCATTCCAATAGACATCCATCTGAGCCAATGTCATGTCCTTGAATTCTTTTCCACTTTCTTTCACTTTTTGCTCCAGATAGTTGAAACGGCGAATAAATTTTTGGTTGGTGTGCTCCAGCGCATTGTCCGGATTGATGTGGTACAAGCGCGCCGCATTAATCAGACTAAAGAGAAAATCTCCAAACTCTTCGGTGGATTTTTCTGCATCGTTACGCTCCAGTTCCACTTGCAACTCGCCCAACTCCTCGCGCACCTTGTCCCACACATCGGCACGATTCTCCCAGTCAAACCCCACATTGCGGGCTTTGTCCTGAATGCGATAGGCCTTGATTAACGAAGGCAACGCATCCGGAACGCCTGAAAGCACCGTCTTGTTGCCGTCTTTTTCTTTCTGCTTAATCTGCTCCCAGTTTCGGCTTACCTCCTCGGCTGTGGCAGCCTCTGTGCTGCCGTAAATATGCGGATGGCGAAACTTAAGCTTTTCCACCAAACGGTCGCACACATCAGCCATGTCAAACTGTCCTTTCTCGCGGGCTATGCGCGCATAAAAACACACATGTAACAACACGTCGCCCAGTTCTTTGCATATTTCCTTGGCGTCATCTTTCATCAGCGCATCACACAATTCGAATGTCTCTTCAATCGTATTGGGACGCAAGCTCTCATTCGTTTGCTTCTTATCCCAAGGGCACTGCTCCCGCAACGTATCCAAAACATCCAGAAACCGTCCGAATGCAGCCATCTGTTCTTCTCTTGTATGCATTTTCCTTATCTCCTATTTTTAATCCTTTTAAAAGAATAGTCGTCTTAAAAAGGAATCACGACAGGAAAGACCTTCCCATCGTGATTCCATTTTTTATCAGTAAAAGCAGCAAACAACACGACTGCCTTTCCTTATCTTATCCTAACTGAGCCAAGCTCTCCTTGATAGAAGCAATCTTGCTTTCGGCATCAGATTGTTTCTTTCGTTCAATGTCTACCACAGCTTGAGGAGCCTTCGAAACAAATTTTTCGTTAGAAAGCTTCTTTTGCACTCCGGCCAAGAATCCCTCCAGATACTTCAATTCTGCCTCGAGCTTTGCTTTCTCAGCTTCTACATCAATCAAGTCGCCAAGAATCACGGCATATTCGGTAGTACCAATCATGAAAGGTGCAGCCCCATTGCTTTTCTGCTCCACCGTATCGATACTCTTGAGGTTAGCCATCTTGCTGATAACACAACTCAAGTCTGCTACAGGATTGTTTCCAACAACCTCCAATGCCAAAGCCTCCTTCGGAGAAATGTTCTTTTGACTGCGCACCATGCGTACAGCAGACACCAACTCTTTTGCCAACTCTACAGAAGCAACCAATGCCTCTTCCTGTGCTGTCGGTGCAACAAAATCAAGCACATCCACCATGATGCTCTCACCTGGCTTGCGGTCATACAGGTGCTGCCACAATTCTTCGGTGATAAATGGCATGAACGGATGCAACAGCTTCAGCAATGAATTGAAGAAGGACAGAGTCATTTTATAGGTCTGCTCGTCAATCGGCTGACCGTATGCCGGCTTAATCATCTCAAGATACCAGCTTGAAAACTCGTCCCAGAAGAGTTTGTAAACTACCATCAAAGCCTCGCTCAAGCGATATTTCTTGAACAAGTCGGCCACCTCGGCAGCGGTTTTCTTCAGCATGGCATCAAACCAAGCGACAGCTGTCTGCGCACTTTGTGGCTGTTCGATTTGAGCCGTGGTCCATCCCTGAACCAAGCGGAAGGCATTCCATATCTTGTTGTTGAAGTTACGTCCTTGCTCACACAAAGCCTCATCAAACAAGATATCGTTACCGGCCGGAGCCGAAAGCATCATACCCATACGCACACCATCCGCTCCGAAACGGTCAATCAAATCAAGCGGATCGGGACTGTTACCCAAAGACTTACTCATCTTACGTCCCAAATTATCGCGCACGATACCGGTGAAATACACATTCTTGAACGGCATCTTACCTTCGTATTCATAACCGGCCATAATCATACGGGCTACCCAGAAGAAGATAATATCCGGTCCGGTAACCAAATCGGCTGTAGGATAGTAATAATTGATTTCATCGTTGTTTGGATTGTTGATACCGTCGAACAAAGAAATCGGCCACAACCAAGAAGAGAACCAAGTATCGAGTGCGTCTTCGTCTTGGCGCAAATCAGCCAGAGTCAAATCTTGATTCCCGGTTTTTTCTTTTGCCAGCTGCAAGGCTTCTTCAGCAGTTTCGGCAACAACAAAACCTCCTTGCGGCAAGAAGTATGCCGGAATGCGGTGTCCCCACCACAACTGACGACTGATACACCAGTCTTTGATGTTTTCCATCCAGTGCTTGTAAGTATTCTTGTATTTAGCAGGATAGAATTTAATGTCATCGTTCATCACCGGTTCCAAGCCGATTTTTGCCAGATGTTCCATTTTCAAGAACCATTGCATGGATAGTTTAGGCTCGATAGGCACATTGGTACGCTCTGAGAAACCAACCTTATTATTATAGTTTTCTATTTTTTCAAGCAAGCCGGCCTTTTCCAAGTCCAAGGCAATCTGATTACGCACATCAAAACGGTCCATTCCGACATACATTCCTGCTGCCTCGCTGATTGTACCGTTGTCGTTAAAGATGTCAATCGTTTCGAGATTGTATTTTTCGCCCAGCATATGGTCGTTGATATCATGCGCCGGAGTTACTTTCAAACATCCTGTACCGAACTCAATATCTACATAGGTGTCTTCAATAACCGGGATGCAACGGCCCACCAAAGGCACAATTACACGCTTTCCCTTAAGCCAGGTGTTCTTCGGATCCTCAGGATTGATACACATAGCCGTATCACCCATAATGGTTTCAGGACGTGTGGTGGCAACCACAGCATAGCGTCCGCTTCCGTCGGGCTGACCATTCTCATCAGCCACCATGTATTTCAAATAATAGAGTTTGCTGTTTTCTTCTTTATATATAACTTCCTCGTCCGACAAGGCGGTAAGTGCCTTCGGGTCCCAGTTGACCATACGCACACCGCGATAAATGAGTCCCTTGTTAAACAAGTCACAGAAAACCTTGATGACACTCTTACTGCGAATTTCATCCATTGTAAAACCAGTTCGGTCCCAATCGCAGCTGGCACCTAATTTGCGCAACTGTTTCAGGATGATGCCGCCATGTTCTTCGGTCCATGCCCAAGCATGCTTCAGAAACTCTTCACGTGTAAGGTCGGTTTTCTTGATACCCTGACTGGCCAATCGGTTTACAACCTTTGCTTCGGTAGCAATAGAAGCATGGTCTGTACCGGGAACCCAGCAGGCATTCTTGCCTTCCATACGGGCACGACGCACCAAAATATCTTGAATCGTATTGTTCAATACATGACCCATGTGCAACACTCCGGTTACATTTGGCGGCGGGATAACCACAGTATATGGCTCACGGCCGTCCGGCTTTGAGCTGAACAACTTATTGTCCAGCCAATACTGATACCATTTTTCCTCTACATCTGCAGGATTGTACTTACTTGCTAATTCCATATAATTTTGTTGTTTATCTTTTCTTATATCTGGCAAATGTACACAAAAAAGGGCAAACTACAACAGAATATGACGGGATAAATCCACCAAGAGTCTGCTTTTCTTGGAATAATCTACAAAGAAAAGCTTTTTACTATCCTGCAACTTGCCTTATCCCTTACCTTTTCGTATCTTTACGCATCTTGCTACAAGCAATAAATTTAATTTATCATGATATTAATTACCGACAGTGGTTCAAGCAAATGCAATTGGTGCTTTGCGAAAAACCGAACAAACTTTTTGACAACAACAACCGTTGGCATCAACCCGGCCACACAGACGGAACAGGAAATCCGCGACATCATCAGCAACGAACTGATTCCAACCCTCAAACAAAATAAGGATTTCTTTGACGGAGTCCGCACAGAACAGATTCATTTCTATGGAGCCGGCTGCACTGAAAACCTAAAATCCAAAATGCAGCACATACTGCAAACGGAACTGGAATGCAAAGAAATTGCCGTCTATAGCGACATGCTGGGTGCAGCCCGAAGCTTATTCCAAAAAGAAAAGGGGATTGCGTGCATCCTGGGAACTGGAGCAAATTCCTGTCTCTATGACGGCACGAAAATCATCAAACAAACTCCTGCATTGGGATATATCCTGGGAGATGAAGGCAGTGGAGCTTATTTAGGCAAAAAGTTGATACAGGCTTTGTTTAAGGGAAAACTCTCACCAAACGTTGTTGCTGCTTTTCAGCAGGAATATAGTTATGATATGGCTTCTGTCATCGAACATACTTATCGAATGCCGCGCGCCAACCGTTTTTTAGCTTCGCTCACAAAATTTTTGTACCAACAGCGCAAAAATCCGCAAATTCACGAACTGATATGCCATGCGTTTGATGATTTTATCTTTTATAACCTAAATAATTATTATTCCGAATCAAACCAGGTAGCTTTCATAGGCAGCATCGCTTTCTTCTTTCAAGAAGAACTGACAAAATGCCTGGAGTTGAATGGTTTTCATACTTCTAACATAACACAAGACCCCATGGAAGGACTTTTGAAATATCACTTTGAAACAACGACATGATTAAAGCTGTTTATGTGTTTTTACAGAATAAAAACACATATATGTTTTATAACATAAATTTTATCTTGGAATGTTACAGAAATACAATTACCTTTGCATCGTTATCCTGAAAACAATCTTTTTACCTTAAACAAAAAACTAATACCAATAAGACAAAATAAAAGGGCGCTGAGAAGCGCCCTTTTGTTATTTATAGCTACAATGTGGTGGATTATGATTCATAAAGCGCTTGCCATGAGGCAAGTTGCGCAACATTCTGCGGTGAAACTTATCTTCGGCTGTCAGTGCGCCCAGAACTTTCTTGGGCGACACAACCTTGCACATTTTTTTGTAATATACTTGCTCAAGTTCTGCAGACTCTACTTTTAAAGCGGCTATGCACATAATGTGTTCTCTGCATTCTTTGTCTGAAAGCTGTTCCTTTCCTTGCATTCGCTTCAAGTGGATAATCTCCCGGTTTATCTGACGTCGCTTTTCGTGAAGCTCATGAAACAAAGGAAAAAAGTTCTTGGCATCCAAAGGGGTTAAACCAGCATGCAGCACAATATATTTCTCTAACTCTTCGCGGAACTGCTTCGGAGAAAAATTATTATGGTCTTTCTGTTGAGCCATCATACCTGAAAAAGCACCGAACAACAGGAAGAAAAGAAGCAAAAGTTGTTTCTTCATATATGTATTTATCCTTAATATATTAATTTGAACCGGTGAGATACATGGCTATCTCACTATTTTCCACTAATGCATAATCCAGCATTTCTTCTATATATACCGACTCTCTGTCCGCCGAAGAATAGGAAGCACTGGCCGTACGGACCATCGTGGCAGCAGCACGCTCCGACGAAGTGTATCGATGCTGATAAAACCATACACCTCCGGCAGCCAACGAACAGACAGCCGCTGCCGTAGCGAACCATAAGCGCCAACGAGGCATGATAACTCGAACCTCAGGACTTTCTTGCTGTTTGCTGCGATCGGGCAATTCATCCATTAGGCGCTGGGCAAAATCCTCAAAATAATGCTCCGGCACGCAGAATGGTTCCTTCCGACCTATCTTATCGCGAATAAAATCATCTTTTTTCATAACGACTTCTTCTTTATACAATACTATGACAATGAATAAACAGAATGGTTTAATCGTAATCCTGAAAAAATTCTGCAATTTTTTTCACGGCATGATGATAGGACGCCTTCAAAGCTCCAACAGAAGTTCCGAGAATCTCACTGATTTCTTCGTATTTAAGTTCTTGATAATACTTCATCTGAAAAACCAAACGCTGTTTTTCCGGTAAACGGGCTATTACTTCTTGAAGCTTGGCTTGAAGCTCATCGCCGTCAAAAAAATCATCGCTCATCAAAAACTCTGCTATATCGGTATCAGCATCCAAACGCAAATGATTCTTTTCTTTCTGCAAGAAATTTAATGTTTCGTTGATGGCTATGCGGTAAAGCCAGGTGGACAGTTTTGACGCTCCGCGAAAGCTGTCGAGATTCATCCATGCTTTGACAAATGTATTCTGAAGTAAATCATTGGCATCGTCGTGCGATAATACCATTCGACGAATCTGTTTGTAAATTGGTTCGCTGTACAAAGACACCAAACGAGCAAAAGCCGTTCGCTGTGTCGACAAATCTTGCAGCGAACGTACCAGTTCTTCTTCGTTAGCAGTTATATTCATGTATCGCGAAAATAATCATCCCCAAAAAGTTTTCCTAATAATAGTACCATATTCCCTCCTCTTCCTTTATCTGCAATAAATTAGGATACTGGAATGAATTTGACAAAGTAAGGAGAAAAACAGCCTTAGAAATCTATCGAAATTTTACGCACTACTTTACCTAACTTCAAGATATAAAATCCCCTTGACAGAGAAGTTCGAATAGTCTGCTCCGAACTGTCAATCTTGTAGGCAGCCACCTTTAATCCTGCCAAATTGTATATCTCCAATACGAATCCCTCACCATGATGCACAGTAACCTGATTGCCGCACACCACAACAGAAGGACCTGCCTCGTTTAGTTGCTCCATCATCGGATATTCGGCAGCATCAAAAGCCTGAACTGTTCCGGGAACATACAGGGCAAAAATAAGTATAAGTGTTAGGTAAAATTTCTTCATTTTGGGTATTCCTTTCTCAATGTCGCAAATATAGAGCATTTATACGGAAACAACAAGTAATAAAACAAAAAAAATCAAATCTGAATTTTTAAATTTTCTTGTGCCAGCACTGTATTTGGAAATATGCTTCGGGCCTCGTCAAGCAATAGCGACTCATCGTCATAACGGGCAGAAAAATGACCTATGCATAATTGACGGACTGCTGACATGCGTGCCATTTCGGCAGCCTGACGGGTTGTTGTATGGCAGGTTTCCTGTGCTCTTCGCTTATCCGAATCGGCAAAAGTTGCTTCATGATACAGCAAGTCAACACCTTTGATATAACGGACAATCTCGGGCATATAAACAGTGTCGGAACAGTATGCATAAGAACGTGCCGGACGCGCAGGTTTCACAAACTGCGAATTGGCTATTACTGTTCCATCGGGCATAGTCCAGTCAGCACCTTGCTTGATGGAAGATATCGCATAGTCGGGCACTTTATAAAAGTCTATCTTTTCGCGGATAATATGAGGTAAGACTCCTTTCTCGCGAAACAGAAATCCCGCACACGGAATACGATGACGCAACGGTATGGCAAACACCTCCACAGAACGGTCTTCAAAAATCAAATGAAACGTATCCACTGATATTTCGTGAATGACCACTTCATACTGCATCCCTTCACAAAAGAAATCAAGTTGCGGACGCAAGAGTGATTCCATGGGAGCCGGGGCATAGACATGGAGAGTTTCAGTACGTCCTAAAAGACCAAAAGTAGAAATCAGCCCTATCAAGCCAAAGCAATGATCACCATGCAGATGTGAAATAAACACATGATTCAAGCGCGAAAACTTTAAATGCGAACGACGAAGCTGTTGTTGCGTGCCTTCACCACAATCTATAAGAAATAACTTATCGCGCACATTGAGCACTTGCGATGAGGGATAATGACGCAATGTGGGCAAAGCAGAGCCGCAACCTAATATATTAACCTCGAATCTTTCCATAATTTACAAAATAATAAAGAACAAAAAAGAGCGGTGACCAAAGGACACCGCTCTTAAATTTATATAGAATGAAAATTATTCACCCTTCTCCATCTGAGCCTTCAATGCAGCCAAAGCATCGATATCACCCAAAGTGGTTGATGCAGCCTGATTCTGAATCATTGGAGTATCATCCTTCTTTGATGATTTCTTAGGAGCTGACTTCTTAGCTTCCTTAGTCTCAGCACGCTGAACATCTTCGAAGATACGGCTGTGAGACAAGATGATGCGCTTGTTCTCCTTGTTGAACTCGATTACCTTGAATAACAACTTCTCGTTCAACTGAGCCTGAGAACCATCTTCCTTAACCAAGTGTTTAGGAGTAGCGAAACCTTCAACGCCATATTCCAACTGGATTACAGCACCCTTGTCCAATACTTCTACGATAGTTCCTTCGTGAACTGAATCCTGAGTAAATACAGTTTCGAATACATCCCATGGATTCTCTTCCAACTGTTTGTGACCCAAGCTCAAGCGACGGTTTTCCTTATCGATCTCCAATACCAATACTTCGATCTCAGCACCAATCTGAGTAAACTCTGATGGGTGTTTGATTTTCTTAGTCCATGACAAGTCTGAGATGTGAATCAAACCGTCTACACCTTCTTCGATTTCTACGAATACACCAAAGTTAGTGAAGTTGCGAACCTTAGCAGTGTGCTTAGAACCTACAGGATATTTCTCCTCGATATTCTCCCATGGATCAGCTTTCAGCTGCTTGATACCCAAAGACATCTTACGCTCATCGCGATCCAGAGTCAAGATAACAGCTTCTACTTCATCACCAACCTTCATGAAATCCTGAGCTGAACGCAAGTGCTGGCTCCAAGACATTTCAGAAACGTGAATCAAACCTTCTACACCTGGAGCGATTTCGATGAATGCACCGTAGTCAGCCATCACAACAACTTTACCCTTAACTTTGTCACCAACCTTCAAGTTTGGATCCAAAGCATCCCATGGATGTGGAGTCAGCTGCTTCAAGCCCAAAGCGATACGCTTCTTCTCATCATCGAAGTCAAGGATAACAACGTTGATTTTCTGATCCAACTGAACAACTTCGCGAGGATCGCTTACACGGCCCCATGACAAGTCTGTGATGTGGATCAAACCGTCTACGCCACCCAAGTCGATGAATACACCATAAGATGTGATATTCTTAACGGTACCCTCAAGTACCTGACCTTTTTCAAGTTTGCTGATAATTTCTTTCTTCTGCTGTTCCAACTCAGCCTCAATAAGAGCCTTGTGAGAAACAACAACATTCTTGAACTCCTGGTTGATCTTAACAACCTTGAATTCCATAGTCTTGCCAACGAATACATCATAGTCGCGGATTGGCTTAACGTCAATCTGTGAACCTGGCAAGAAAGCTTCGATTCCGAATACATCAACAATCATACCACCCTTAGTGCGGCACTTGATGTATCCCTTGATAATTTCTTCTTTCTCCAAAGCCTCGTTAACACGATCCCAAGAACGAGTAGCACGAGCCTTCTTGTGTGAAAGGATCAACTGACCTTTCTTGTCTTCCTGATTCTCAATGTAAACTTCAACTACATCGCCTACTTTCAAATCAGGATTGTAACGGAACTCACTCATAGGAATGATACCGTCTGATTTAAAGCCAATGTTCACAACAACCTCACGTTTGTTCATTGCGATAACAGTACCGTCAACTACTTCGTGATCGTTTACTTTGTTCAAAGAACCTTCATAAGCCGCTTTCTGAGCATCACGACTTACGTTTGTTGCGTCACCGCTTTCATAAGCATCCCAGTCAAAATCTGCCAAAGGAGCTACATTTTTCAAATCTGCCATTTAGTTAATTAATTGATAATAAAAATACTAATAATGTTAGACATTATATTGTTTAAAAATTCGATGCAAAGGTAACACAATTACACAACATAAAAGACGATTATCAGTAAATAATAGAACCTAATTAACAATTATTATAATTCACATAATACTTTGATATATAGAAGACAGCATATTACCAGGGATTTAAGCTACAACAAATGACTCTTGAATAGAAACAAAAAAGAAACAACAGCATTATATATAAAATAAGTGAGAACAATACTATTTGCCAAAGTCGGAATTTTATTATATTTTTTTCGCTCATTAGATTGCGAATTATTCTAAGTTTTGTTCTACCTTTGCGTCAATCACAAACAAAACTATAATTAAGGCATGAAAAAAAGAATAGAATGTATTGGTGTCCTAACTTCAGGAGGTGACGCTCCTGGCATGAATGCTGCAATACGCGCCGTGACACGAACTGCGATAGCAGAAGGCTTTAAAGTTAAAGCAATCTACAAAGGCTATGAAGGTTTGCTGCGTAACGAAATCCAGGAATTTACCACCGAGAATGTTAGTAACATCATTCAACGAGGTGGCACCATTCTTAAAACTGCAAGATGCAAAGAGTTCCAAACCGTGGAAGGAAGAAAAATTGCCTACGACAACATGGTGGCTCAAGGTATTGACGCCTTAATCGTAATCGGAGGTAACGGTTCGCTTACTGGCGCCCGCATTTTTGCAGAAGAATATGACGTACCTTGCATCGGCTTACCGGGAACCATCGACAATGACTTATACGGAACCGATTCTACAATCGGATATGACACAACCTTAAACACAATTGTAGAGTGTGTTGACAAAATCAGAGACACTGCAACCTCTCACGAACGTATCTTCTTTATTGAAGTTATGGGTAGAGATGCTGGCTTCCTGGCTCAAAACAGTGCCATTGCTAGTGGCGCCGAAGCTGCCATCATCCCTGAAGACAGCAGCAATGCCGACCAATTGGAACAATTTATCGGACGCGGTATCCGCAAAAGTAAAAGTTCTAGTATCGTAATTGTTTCTGAAAGTCCCAAATGTGGTGCCATGTATTATGCTGAGCGCGTAAAACAGGAATATCCGGAATATGATGTACGTGTATCTATCTTGGGACACTTGCAGCGAGGTGGTTCGCCAAGCGCAAGCGATAGAATTCTGGCATCAAGACTGGGCGTGGGTGCAATTACTGCTCTTTTGGAAGGACAACGCAACGTGATGATTGGTATCAAAGATGATGAAATCGTTTATGTTCCCTTTACCAATGCTGTCAAAAAGAACAAACCTGTTAAAAAAGAATTGATTGACGTATTGGGTATTTTATCTATCTAAATACGCACACATATCTTATTATATGGGGGATAAATTCCGTACAGCGGTGTTTATCCCCCTTCTTAATATTCTGAACTGAACTTGAATGTCCGGCAGGAAGCATCACAAAAAAAGAAAACCCTTCCGCAAATCACTTCGCAGAAGGGGCTACAAAATACTATAACACATAGTACACACTTCATTACAGAATTATCTATTCATTCAAAAGCTTTTTGAGAAAATCGTCCAGCTCCTCATCTAAGCCCTTTAGTAAGTCTTTATCCAAAATAATCGTATCGTCGTCAACCAAGTATAAATCGCTGACTACATCTTGTTCCTCATCAATCAAAACAAATGAGAAAGGTTTTAGAATAGGAAGCTTTTCCCAAACATGTTGCATGCCTTGGATACATTTTCTCAATACAGGCACATTGTTTTCATAAAAATTTTCGTCCTTAGAATTGATCCACTCTTCAACAACACATCTGGTTATCTCTTCAAAATCATCATTAAATATCAACAACTCTCCAGACTCAGGTTTAATCTGCAAATGGATATCCGTGAGTACCGGGTCGGATTGAATCATCGAAAATTTAGAAGCCACTTTATTTAAAGCACGCTCTATCTGCTGAATGGTAGTTGATGTGACACTCATAGTCAAGAGTTTTTTAAAATTTATGGTATCAAAATTACAAAAAAATTTTGTATTGACACATCATTACTCAAAAAAATATAAGATAGAAGCTGATTTTAATTTATTCACTCCCAAGAATACACAAAAAGCCGCAGCACAACGGGGTTATTCGTTTATGCTGCGGCTTTCTATAGGGATAATTTATCTTATTTACAAACCTGCACCGTGACAATTCTTGAATTTCTTGCCACTACCACAGGGACACAAGTCGTTACGTCCTGGAGTCTTGTCTGCCACGTAAGGTTGCTGAGACTGGTCTGCACGTGTATCTTGTGCCGCTGCTGCTGCCTGATTTGGATCAGTTAAATCTTCACGGCTCTCCACATACTCTTGTTTCTGATGAGTTGGTTCCGGTTCTACCTCGCGAACTTCCTGTGGAGCTTGTACTGGAATCTGACCACGCATCAAAATACTCAAAGTCTGGTTATTGATTTTGTCAACCATCTTGTCAAACAAGGTAACACTTTCCAACTTAAAGATCAAAAGTGGATCTTTCTGCTCGTAACTTGCATTCTGCACTGAATGTTTCAATTCATCCAAAGCACGCAAGTTCTCTTTCCAAGCCTCATCAATTGTATGCAACATGATGGTCTTCTCAAATTCCTTGATCACAGACTTGCTTTCTGTTTCATAAGCAGTAGCCAAAGGAGTGGATATTTGATATACGCGACGTCCATCGGTAATTGGTACCAATATATTTTCATACATAGCACCTTGCGTTTCGTAAACAGACTTAATTACCGGATTCGCAACAGCTGCCATCAAATCTGTCTTCATCTTGAAGCGCTTCATTGCTTCTTCATAGGCTTTCTCATGAAGTTTCTCGCGACGAGTTTCATTGAATTCCTTTTCAGTAAATGGACATTCCATTGCCATAACCTCCAGGAAGCTGTCTTTACAGCTGGCATAATCACCACCGTTGATGAAATATACACAACGATCCCAGATCATATCGGCAATATCCATACCAATACGCTCACCCATCAAAGCATGACGACGCTTTTCATATACAACCGTACGTTGTTTGTTCATTACATCATCGTACTCCAACAAACGTTTACGGACACCAAAATGGTTTTCCTCCACTTTCTTCTGAGCGCGTTCAATAGACTTGCTTACCATAGAATGTTCTATCATCTCACCGTCTTCGAAGCCCAACTTATCCATAATGTGTGCAATACGCTCACTGGCAAACAAACGCATCAGCTTATCTTCCAAGGAAACGAAGAATACAGATGAACCTGGATCTCCCTGACGACCGGCACGACCACGTAACTGACGGTCGACACGACGGCTTTCATGACGTTCCGTACCAATGATTGCCAAACCACCTGCCGCTTTTACTTCATCGCTCAACTTGATATCCGTACCACGTCCGGCCATATTCGTAGCAATAGTAACCGTACTGCTTTGTCCGGCTTTTGCTACAATGTCAGCTTCCTGCTGATGCAACTTGGCATTCAAAACATTGTGCGGAATCTTTCTCATCTGAAGCATCTTGCTCAGCATTTCAGAAATTTCTACCGAAGTAGTTCCGACCAGTACAGGACGTCCAGCCTGAACCATCTTTTCAACTTCCTCAATTACTGCTTTATATTTCTCACGCTGCGTTTTATAAACGCGGTCGTTCATGTCCTGACGTGCAATAGGTCTGTTTGTAGGAATTTCAACTACATCCAACTTATAGATATCCCAAAACTCTCCGGCTTCAGTAACAGCCGTTCCGGTCATACCAGAAAGTTTGTGATACATTCTGAAGTAATTCTGCAAGGTAATGGTTGCAAACGTTTGTGTAGCCGCCTGCACTTTCACATGCTCCTTAGCCTCTACCGCCTGATGCAATCCATCACTCCAGCGACGACCATCCATAATACGTCCAGTCTGCTCATCAACAATCTTCACTTCACCGTCGATAACCACATATTCATCATCACGGTTGAACATAGTATAAGCCTTCAACAACTGCTGAATGGTATGTACACGTTCGCTCTTGATTGCATAATCGCTATAAAGCTGATCTTTCTTTTGAACACGTTCTTCATCAGAAAGCGAACTGTCGCTCTCCAAAGCCGACATAGCAGAAACGATATCCGGCAAAACGAACAAATCAGGATTAGAAGTAGCATGAGCCAACCATTCATTACCCTTATCAGTAAGGTCGACACTATTCATCTTTTCGTCTACAACGAAGTACAATGGTTCGATAGCCTCAGGCATACGCTTATTGTTGTTCTCCATGTAGATTTCTTCCGTTTTGAGCAAACCTGCCTTAATTCCTGGTTCGGACAGATACTTAATCAACGGCTTGTTCTTTGGAAGTGCCTTGTGACTGCGGTACAAAGCAAGGAATCCCTCTGCTACTTTCTCCTTATCGTCTGAAGCAATCAACTGTTTTGCCTCAGCCAAATATTGAGTAGCCAACTGACGCTGAACAGCAACAAGCTGCTCTACCAAAGGCTGATAAGTTCCAAAGAGTTGATTTTCTCCTTGCGGAACCGGTCCTGAAATAATCAAAGGAGTACGCGCATCATCAATCAGCACAGAGTCCACCTCGTCGACAATTGCATAGTTATGACGTCTCTGCACCAAGTCCTTCGGATTAGTTGCCATATTGTCGCGCAAATAGTCGAAACCAAACTCATTATTGGTACCGAAAGTAATATCTGCCAAATAAGCATTTCTACGAGCATCAGAGTTAGGTTGGTGACGGTCGATACAGTCAACACTCAAGCCATGGAACATATAAATTGGTCCCATCCAATCGGAGTCACGCTTAGCCAAATAGTCATTAACAGTGACTACGTGCACACCATTTCCGGTCAATGCGTTCAAGAATACAGGCAAGGTAGCAACAAGGGTTTTTCCTTCACCGGTTGCCATCTCGGCAATCTTACCTTGATGCAACACAATACCACCAAACAGCTGCACATCATAATGAACCATGTTCCAGCGGATATCATTACCGCCGGCAGTCCAATGAGCATGGTATACGGCTTTGTCGCCTTCAATATCTACAAAATCATATTTCACAGCGAGAGAACGGTCAAAATCATTTGCCGTAACTACAATGTCCTCACTCTGTGCAAAGCGTTCAGCTGTTGACTTTACGATAGCAAACACCTGAGGCATCACTTCGTTCAAGGCCACTTCATATCGGTCGAGCACCTCTTTCTCCAACTTGTCAACCTGTGCAAACAAAGGGGCACGATCTTGTATCTCTGTTTCTTCAATTTTCTGTTTCAATTCAGCAAGCTTATCCTTCAAGTCATTTGCCGAATTTTGAATATAGCTTTTCAACTCTTGTGTCTTGGCACGAAGTCCATCATTATCCAATGCCTGAATCTCCGGGAATGCAGCCTTCACCTTTTCCACCAAGGGTTGAATCTGTTTCATGTCCCGAGTTGACTTATTGCCAAATAGCTTGCTTAAAAATTTATTTATATCCATATTGTTTTTATTATATTATCGTTTTTAGCGACTGCAAAGTTATTATAAATTTTATAAAATCACGATTTCACCTGACAGGAAATGCATATTTTTTACTTTAAATCTGTCAAAGGATAAGCAGCGCAAGCATTCGGTGCCCGTATGCGCATGAATTGAGACACGGTAGGTGCCACACAATCCACAGAAACAGGTTGTTTAATTATTTGAGATTTGACATCATATCCAAGAAAGAACAACGGAAAACTGATAAATCCTTCTCTCACCCACAAAGGCTCCTTAAGATTATCTGCCTCGAGTTTCCATCCCGAAGATATATCTATCATGATATCTCCCGAACATTTGGGGTGATAAGCATTTCTTATCTTACTGATCATTGGATTCCAAGAGCCTACATTCAAACGATGACTTGTATAGACTTCCTGAACACCTTCCAACTGAATTATGAAATCCTGACAGCGTTGCAACACTTCCACTGAATTAAGCTGTTTTTGTTCAAGCAGACGCTTGTTCAGATAGATTTGTGCATTATACGATGTTTCAACATACTGTCCTTCGCCATACATGGCAATGAGGTACATATTCAGTAATGCGGTTGCCTTTTTCATGCTGAACACTCCGGTCGGAATACGGTAACGAGCCAATTCAGGACGCTCAGGATCGGAATAACCCGTTGAAGTTACAACAAAAAGTACATTTCCTACTCCAATGCGTTTTTCTACATAATCGATAAACTCACCTAAATCACGATCCAAACGAGCATAAGTATCCTGCAACTCCAACGGATAATCTGCGGATGTTTTGTGTTCAAAATTTCCGGCATAATAAGTTACAGACAAGAAATCAGTCACCTTATCTTTTCCCAACGCTGTATTTTCAATACATGTTTTTGCAAAACGACTCACCTCTTCATTGACGCATCCTGTCGTTTTAAAAGCTGCAATTCGATTATCTCCCTTGAAACGATGCTCAAAAGGTTGACTGACAGCTGCACTACCCAGTAGATAATTAAACTGTCCAACCACCGATGTTGAGGGAGTCCATTTGAAATTGTCTGTCTTATTCCACAAAGAATGGTCGCGTTCATAAGCACTGGCCCAAGCAGGATATCCACCATAATAAGAAGAAGTGACCCATTGTCCGGTTTCGTCATTCAACCAAAAGGCACCGTCTGCAGCATGACCTGCCGCCAGAATGGCAGCATCGCGAAAAGGAGCTATGGCATAAACTTGAGAGGCACCCGAAGAAGCCATTTTTAGTTCATCCACCAACGTGGAAGAACGCAAAAAACGTGGCGACGAAGGTATCCCGTTAGGCAATGACGGATATTTCTCATCATCGACACAAAAAACAGGACGAAGACTTTTACGATCCATCCACATCGAAGAGACAATACCGTTTTCGTAAGGCGAAGCACCAGTAAACAAACATGCCACAGCAGAAGCCCGGTCCGGACTCACAAAAGGATATTCGGCATTGAGACACACATAACCCTCTTTCATCAAACGCTTAAAACCACGCTCGCCATAAAGGGTTTTGAATGCCTGCAGATAATCTGAACGTAATTGGTCTATCGTTATGCTTACAACCAAGCGCGGAGCATCAGCATTCGTATGTGCCGAAGCTGTAGAAAACATCCACGCTCCAATTAATGCCGTAAGCAAACAGTAGTTCTTTAAATGCATTATTATGTTTAATTTTTATTTTTCTTATAATAAAGGATATATCCTATGGAACGTATCAACAAAATACAAGCCAAAACATAGCTTGGCATGCTATTTTTTTGAGATATTAACGATAACGTAACTAATACTATCACCATCCAAACTGCATAGAAAACATGTATGAATGTTCTCTTACGTCGAACAGCGCATCCTATCGTCCACGGAATCAGAAATAGAGGCAACGGATTAAAGAGTAGTATTTGCCAATTAGAACCGACTGTAGGATGCACCGAGAAAAAAAACAGTATTGTCACAATACAGCCCATCAATCCCACTGTGAGCTGTGTAAACAAATCAACACCCCAGTATATTTTGTTTTGCTTCAACTGAAGCCATCCGAGAAACAAAACTACGACAAGCAATACAAATGCTACCCATCCCGGTGTCAAGCATCCCCAAAGAAGTTCGCCGGTATTTTTTGTTGCTGCAGGCAAAGGCACAAGAGTTTCTTCGCGCAACACTAAAGGACGCTCATTCCCATCTACAGAACAAATCGCCGCTCCGGAAAAATAATCTTTGAGATAGAAAGGTGCAAACATTTCCTGTCGCTGAGTAAGCGGCTCATCTACTTCTTGACCCAAGCACAAGTCTTGCCCCACCTCTGCCCAAGGAGCATTTTGAGTATATTGATGGATTATCTGCCGATAAGTAAGCGATGTTGTTTTCTCTGGATAATGAATTTCTCCTTCAACTGCTTCTTCTATACGGTCCCGGGCACGTGTAGTACAATTATCATAAAGAAAATTATATCTGTAAACACGGTTTTCAGGTTGGTAATTCGTCATCAGCAAATCAAAAAGGCGTTCTTTTTCCTGAGCTGTCAGATTGAGAACTTGAGCATAAACCGCAGAACCTCTCTGACGATACTCCTGCTCCATATAATAATAAGGTATAACCCCCAATTGATAATCACATTCCCCTTTCACAAAACGCCACACAAAATTGGGAGCGCCAAAGTCAAATACACCATAATTAAAAGCCCAATCGTCACCGGTGGTTGCATTATGATAACGGATAGCAGTATGACCGTATAAGGCATACACCTCTGTAGAAGGTGAACAGGTGAGCAAACTAAACTCAATCCGATCTTTTTCAAAATCCTGTGCAGACAAATGAAGTACACCTAAAATGCACAAAAAGACAATAAAAAATTTTCTCATAACACGCTAAACTTGGCAATAGTGCTGAACACGATTCTCCTTTTACAATAGGTTTTTAATACGGTACAAAAATAATCATTAATTCAACACAAAACAATTATTCCGAAGCAGTACAAGCATTTTCTTTGTCATTTGACAGATGAAAAAGCATTAAAAACAACAAATTCATTAATTTTCAAACTGTGCAAACTAATAAAAAAGCAGCAGAAATATAGTCTGAATAGCCTTTTTTATATAACTTTGCAACCCAAAAGGTATATCATCAAAAACGTGAACCTAATTATAGATATAGGAAATACACTGGCTAAACTGGTAGCCTTCGACGGGGATTGTCCTATCGAAGAGATTAGAACCTCCAATACTACATTGGAGGGGCTTGATGCATTCATAAAGAAGTATAATTTCAAAAGAGGCATCGTAGCATCAGTAATCAATTTAAGTTCTGAAATTGAAAGACAACTAAAAGCAATCCATTTTCCCGTTTTACGTTTTAATGCCAATACTCCGATTCCCATCAATAATTGCTACCGCACACCACAAACGCTGGGGTCTGACCGCCTAGCTGCGGTTATCGGAGCCTATATGCAACATCCCAATCACAATATTCTGGTTATTGATGCTGGCACTTGCCTTACATACGAGTTCATCGACTACAAAGGCAATTATTGGGGCGGAAACATAACTTCGGGATTGCAAATGCGTTTGAGAGCCATGCATACATTTACGGCTAAGTTGCCCTTGATTGAAAGTCAAGGTGACACTCCGGAATTGGGTTACGATACAGAAACAGCAATGCGTTCCGGCGTAATTACCGGCATAACTTTTGAGATTGAAGGCTACATCAGATATTATCGTCACAAATACCCCGACCTTTTGGTTTTTTTAACGGGAGGAGACGAGTTTAATTTTGATGCAAGCATAAAAAATATCATCTTTGCAGATAAATACCTTGTTCCAAGGGGACTAAACAGAATATTAAATTTCAACAATGACAAGTTCAAGGAAGATTCTTTATAGCTTACTATTAGCCGGCACACAACTATTGCCGGCCGCAGCACAAACCAACGGCACTAACTCTCCCTATTCCCGTTTCGGATGGGGATTACTTGACGATCAGTCACAAGGATTCAACAAAGCAATGAGCGGACTAGGTATCGGACTTCATGCCGGCAATCGTGTTAATATGCTCAACCCGGCATCCTATTCCAATGCAGACTCTCTGACTTTTATCTTTGATGTAGGTATGTCTCTTCAAAACGGTAATTTCAGTGATGGACAAAACAGTATCAACGCACACAACACCACGCTGGATTATGTAAATGCATTGTTTCGCATTCGCAAGAACCTTGGTTTTTCTATCGGATTTGTGCCCTACTCCAGCATCGGATACAACTTTACCACTACACAGCACGTAGGAACAGACTATATTTCCGGCAACACCATAACCAATCAATCGGCATATTATGGAGATGGCGGAACACATGAGATTTATATCGGCGCCGGATGGTCTCCCTTCCGAAATTTCTCCATTGGAGCAAATGTGGCTTATTTATGGGGTAACTATTACCACACAATCAGCCAAACATTATATAACGGAACAACTGCCAACACAAATGCAGACAACTTATACCGTCAGTTTAATGCAGACATTGCTACCTATAAAATTGATTTGGGTATTCAATACGACATACCTGTAAACAAAAAGAATGTACTGACAGTAGGTGTCATTGCAGGCATAGGGCACAAGCTCAACAGCAATGCAACACTATTGAATTATACTACACACGGCGACTCTATCTCCAAAACGGCCAACGATGCATTTCAGTTGCCTCACAGTTTTGGTGTAGGTTTCAATTGGAAACACAAAAACCAATGGAGCATTGGAGCAGATGTGCACCACGAACGGTGGGCTGATTGCATTCACCCAACAATTGACACAAAGACATTGGACTATGTTGCCCGGAAAGGTGATTTCATGAACCGTACAAAAGCTGTTGTCGGTGCTGAATTTGTTCCGGACAGAGAAAGCCGAAACTACTTCAAACGCATAGAGTACAAGATCGGAGCTTCATACAGCACACCCTATATTAAGGTAAACGGACAGGACGGCCCGCGCGAATATGGAATTACAGCTGGCTTTGGCCTTCCGATAACCAATAAGATAAACAACCGTTCCGTAGTAAACGTATCTTTCCAATGGTTGCACAGTAGTCCGAGCACTGCTTCCTTAATCAAGGAAAACTATCTTAAGCTGAACATCGGCGTGACGTTCAACGAAAAATGGTTTATGAAGTGGAAGATTAACTAAGTTCAATGAAAACAGAAAAAAAACAATATATGAATCCTGTTTCATGCATAGTAGTTATGCTTTTCATAACTACTATGCATGTTTTGGTAGCTTCCTGCTCTGCAGAAAAAAAAGACATGGCTCCGGCCATTAACGAAAAAGATTCCCTTCCCTTTATGCAAGCAAAAGGAGTCAGCAATCTCATTTCTGACTCGGGAATCATACGCTACAAGGTAATAGCCGAAAATTGGAACATGTATAATACTACCAATCCCCCCAAATGGACATTCCCCAAAGGTATCTTTCTGGAAAAATTTGACACTACATTTCATGTAGAATGGTTTGTTCAAGCAGACACGGCCTACTGCTACAATCAGAAACTTTGGGAATTGCGCGGGCGTGTAGTGGTAAGAAATGTCGAAGGAACAGTCTTCAAGACAGAAGAATTGTTTTGGGATATGTCGAAACATGAAGTGTATTCCAACCTTTACATACGCATCATTACGCCAGAACGCGAAATCGAGGGTACTCGTTTCCGTTCCAACGAACAAATGACGCAATACACATTCTATAATTCTAAGGGTTCCCTTCCGTTCAACGATGACAGTGGCAGTCAGTCTCCGGATTCTTTAATACGGCAGGCCCCCTCCAAACCAATATAAACACATGGGACTGATTATTCTTGAAATAACGATCATTTTATTACTCTCTGCATTTTTCTCGGGCATGGAGATTGCTTTTGTATCCTCCAACAAACTTCGTTATGAATTGGACAAGGCTTCACAAAGCATCACGAGTAAGATTTTGGATATCTTTTACGAGCACCCCAACAACTTTATCTCTACGCTGTTAGTTGGAAACAACATAGCTTTAGTTGTTTATGGTATCCTGATGGCAGCTGTATTAAACAGATTCTTGCTTGAGCCGTTAGGATTGGGTGAATACGAAGGAGCCAAACTGGTAATTCAGACTCTCGTTTCTACATTAATAGTGTTGGTTACGGGCGAATTTTTGCCCAAGACATTATTTAAGATAAACCCAAACAAGATGATGAAGATATTTGCCCTTCCGGCCTTCGTTTTCTATATTGTGCTTTATCCTGTGTCGAAACTTACGAGCGGACTTTCGCGCATATTTCTGCGCCTGTTTGGCCTGAACACCAGCAAAGAGCAAACCGACCAAGCTTTTACAAAAGTAGACCTGGACTATTTCATTCAGTCCAGCATTGACAACACTACTGATAAAGAAGAAATAAACGAAGAGGTCAAGATCTTTCAGAATGCCTTGGAATTTTCGAATGTTAAAGTACGCGACTGTATTGTACCGAGAACCGAGATTCAAGCGATAGACCGCACTGCCTCTTTAGAAGAGCTAAAGAATCTATTTGTAGAAAGTGGAAAATCCAAAATTATTGTTTACGACGGAGACATCGACCACATCGTAGGCTTTATTCATTCGTCTGAACTATTCCGCATTCACGATGAATGGCAACCACACATCATGGAGGTGCCTATCGTGCCAGAAACGATGCAAGCACAAAAGTTGCTGCAGACTTTCATGCAAGAGAAACGTTCGCTGGCTGTCATTGTAGACGAATTTGGCGGCACCTCGGGCATTGTAACCATGGAAGACCTGGTAGAAGAAATCTTTGGAGATATCGAGGACGAACACGACACATCCAATTATGTAGCTAAAAAATTGGATAACAACGAATACCTTATCTCGGCTCGCCTTGAAATAGAAAAGGTAAACGAGTTACTTGATTTGGACTTACCCGACTCAGACGATTACCAGACTGTAAGCGGTTTGATACTACATCACTACCAGAGTTTTCCAAAACTCAACGAAATCATATCTTTTGGCAAATATGAATTCAAAATAGTCAAAAACACCATGACAAAAATCGAATTGGTGAGTCTGAAAGTCACCGAATGACATTTTTTTTAGAAAAAGAGGAGTTTTATGAAGGTTTTTTTGTATCTTCGTACGCTTTTATAGAAAAATAAATAACAAAAATTCATAATTAAACTAATGGCAACTTTACAAAAAATCAGAAGCAAAGGCCCACTTCTTATGATCGTTGTGGGATTGGCGTTGTTTGCATTCATCGCCGAAGAATTCTTCCGTTCTGTACAATCTGCCACAGCAGAAAGCAAACAGCGAGTTGGTGAGATTTACGGAAAGTCTCTCTCTTATCATGACTTCCAGAGTATGGTAGACGAGTACTCAGAAGTAGTGAAATTCACTCGCGGCGTAAATTCTCTCGACGGAGCTGAAATGACTCAAATCAGAGACCAGGTTTGGAACACTTATGTTGAAAACAAACTGATTGAACACGAAGCAGAGAAACTTGGATTGACTGTAACCGACAAAGAGTTGCAGGAAATCATCAACAGCGGACGCAGTCAATATTTGATGCAGACTCCATTCCGCAACGAACAGACCGGAGCATTTGATGTGAACATGCTCAAGAAATTCCTTTCTGATTATGACAATATGAAGAAAAATCCTTCTCAAATGCCTGCTGAATACGTGCAGTATTATGAAAGCATGTTCAAGTTCTGGCAGTTTGTTGAGAAGAGCATCAAACAAGAAGCATTGGCTTCTAAATACCAGTCTTTGCTGGCACATGCTGTTATCAGCAACCCTGTTGCTGCTAAAGTAAACTTCGAAGGAAGAGTGAACGAGAGCGAACTGCTTCTGGCTACTGTTCCTTATCTCAGCATTGCAGACAGCACCATCAAGGTTAGCGATTCAGATCTTTCTGCCAAATACAAAGAAATGAAAGAAATGTTCAAGCAGGTGGGCGAAAGCAGAGACTTCAAATACATCAGCGTTAAAGTCAGAGCAAGCGAAAAAGACAAAGCAGAATTGCAGAAAGACCTAGCCGAAGTGAAGAAACAGCTCGAAGCTGGAGAAAACGTTGCGAAGGTGGTACGCAAAAGCGGCTCTATCGTTAACTACTCTGAGATTCCAGTCGGAAAAGCGGCTCTTCCAGGAGATATCGCTTTGCAGTTGGACACCATGACTCTGAACAAAGTTTACGGACCTTATTATAATTTGGGCGACCAAACCTATAATGTAGTAAAACTGATGAACCGTGTTTCTGCTCCGGATTCAATCCAGTATCGTCAGATTCAGATTGCAGGTGCCGATGAAGCTACCAATGCAAAAACTGCAGACAGCATTATGACTGCACTCAACAGCGGCATTGCATTTGATTCCATTGCCAAGAAGTACGGACAGACTGGCGACAAAGTTTGGATCACTTCAGCTAACTACGAGGGTGCTACAATGGGACCAGACGACTTGAAATACATCAAGGCTATTACCAATGGAACTGTCAACCAGTTGCAGAACGTAAAAATTGCACAGGCAAATGTAATCCTTCAGGTTACAGACCGCAAAGCAATGACTAATAAGTTTGATGTAGCTATCGTTAAATGTCCGGTAACATTCAGCAACGAAACTTACTCTAAGGCATACAATGACTTCAGCCAATTCCTGGCAGCTAATCCAACTTTGGAGAAAATGGAAGCTAATGCAGCACAAGCTGGCTACCAGTTGTTGTCACAGGATGACTTCTTCAGTGCACAGCACACAATTGCAGGAATCAGCAATACCAACGAAGCTATCAGATGGCTGTTTGACGAAGACACTGACGTGAATGCAGTTTCTAAGATGTATGAGTGTGGAAACAACGACAACATGCTGGTTGTTGCCCTCACAGGAATCAATCCGGAAGGCTACCGCAGCATGGAGAGCGTTAAAGAGATTCTGAATCGTGAGGTTATCAACGACAAGAAGGCTAAACAGATTGCCGAAAAGATGGCTTCATGGAAAAGCATCAACGACGCAAAACAGATTGCCGGCACTATTGTTGACACTGTAAAACACGTAACATTCAACTCTCCGGTATTTGTTTCTGCAACAGGAAATAACGAACCTGCTATTAACGGTGCAGCAGACAAGATGCAAAAAGGTCAGTTCAAGGCTGGCGTAAAAGGTATGACCGGTATGTTTGCATTCCAGGTTCTGAACAAAAACAAAGGTCAGGAGAAACTGGATGTCAAGAGCGAAGAAAATATGCTTAACAATACCAACATGCGTGGTTTGGGAAGATTTATCATGGATCTGTACAGCAATGCTGAGATTATGGACCACAGATATATGTTCTATTAATCCGCCATTCAGATAAAATTTAAGGCTGAGTCATTTGCGAATGACTCAGCCTTTTTTAATGAATACCGGCTCTGGCCGGCATTTTCAAGTTTCCCTTCACGGAACATACATTTATTTCTGATCGCATATCAGGTTTTTAATCTTGCCTTTAAAACCATTCAGCTGATCGCCGATTTGCTGCATCGGGAAAATCAAAGTCTCGTGGTAACGCATGTGATCCATACGATTGTGTTGCTTGTTATAGGCTTTCATGATGCGACCTTCCAAACGTTCCTGCAGCTGACCGTTGACATACAGCGACGTTCCTTTGTAATCGCCTTCCACACGTATGTCGGTCCATGTTTCAGCAGGCAAGCGGTAAGAATTAAAAACGAATGTATATCCGTCACGGCTGAAAGCGATTCTGCCGGTATTCTCCCAATTGGTATAAACCACTGAATGCGGACCTTTAAACAGCACGCCACTTATATTATTGTCTTTGTCAGGACGAACACTGAACGAAACAGAATAAGGATAGCCCACTTCGGGAACAGCTGTTTGCAATGTATCCTTGCCATTCAACTGTCGTTCATTGTCAGCCGGGATAATCTGAGTTTTACCCTGAATGCGTGCCAGCAAATTGATGCCCGGAGCTTCGGGAAGCACATGGCACAAAGAGTCGAAACGCTCAAAAGGAACAGCCTCGTTTCTACCCTTCCAAAGTCTTTCAGCCAGAACCTGAAGAGCCGGATAAGAACGCAGATGCACATCCTGTTCAGAGATTCCATTGCCACACTGGTCGTTCCATACGGCAAACATAGCTCCCAACACACCGGGTGTACCCTCCGGCAAAGTTTGATGACGGTTCATTTTCCATGGCGACCATTGCTCATACAGCCATTTGCCATTCAAGAAATCGGGATAATAACCGGCACCGGGAACAATATACAGATAAGTATCGCACGTATTAATCAACTTATAACCATCTTTCAGCGCAACTTCAGGATCCACCCAATCATACGACCATGCGTTAACAATCACACCCTCTGCCTGAACCGGAGTCTTACCAGGCAGCCATTTCAAACCGCCCCACATGCGCGGCGTTTTGCCATATTTTGCAATATACTTCAGATACCGGTCGGTGAAATAACGATACTGCTCAGCTTCTTTTTTATTATACTCGTCCGTTCCGATATGTACATCCGGACCAACGAACACAGGATTATCACCCGAGATATATTCATCCAACAAACTATCTACAAACAGATAAGTTTCTTTCTTATACAAATCCAGATGGTCCATGCCATAATCTTGGCTTGCGATATTAGGTTTGTAATGAGCAAAAGCCAGCGAATGTGCCGGTATGTCTATTTCCGGAACGATATTCACCCCATACTGCATACCCAGTTTCTGCAGTTCGGTAAACTCTTTCTTTGAGTAAGATCCGTCCTTGGCAGTCAGCCCTGGGAAACGCGTACTCTCCAAGCGGAAAGCTGCATAAGTCTGGTTCCAGTCATTATTAAAGAATTGAGGAAATCCATTATCGTTCAGATGAATCTGAAACTCGTTCATTTTATAGAACGACATAATCTTCACATACTGCTTCAGATAATCCATCGTAAAGAACTTGCGGGCTACATCCAGCATAAATCCTCGATTCGGGAACAATGGAAAATCTCGTGCCACTCCTTTGGGCAATGCCCCCTTCTCGGTATTGAGGATTTGGAGCAAGCTTCGTGTACCCCAGAAAACACCCTTTACCGTGGGCGCTGAGATGTCTGCACTGCGTTGAAACGCCATCACATAACCTTCATTACCCAATTCCGCATCTGCCGGTGTCAGCGACAGAAAGATTTCATTCTTTTTAGGTTTACCCACACGCACGGTATATTCCCATCCAAACATTTCTTTCAAATCAGCAGCCAGGATGTCTGCTGTTGCCTTCAGTTCAGCCTCATCAGAAGCAGGCAATACGATGTTTCCTTGGCGCGGCAGCACCAGCTTACCTTTTCCGCCCTTCCACTGCTGCAATGCAGGAATCACCTGCGGGCAAGGCTCTTGGGCAAATGATGCCAATGAACCACAAAAAAGGGCAGCCATTAAAATGACTTTTTTCATAAAACAAATGATATTAAATTATTAAGTTAAAAAAAATGTCGGCTTGTATTATAATCGGCTAAAACACAGCCTCCTATCACTCAACTATAAAAAATCCTCTTTGACTAGCTGGTTTACTAAATCAAAGAGGATTCCATTTTATTTCTTTATATATACAACTAACAAAAATGCATGCCGATTAATCTACTGCTGTTTCAGCCGTCCCCTTCATGGTTTCGGCTATCTTCGCTTCGATTTCCTCACACAGTTCAGGATTGTCTTTCAACATATTCTTAACAGCATCCCTACCTTGTCCGATTTTTGTTTCGTTATAGCTATACCACGATCCGCTTTTCTTAAGGATACCAAATTCAGTTCCCAAGTCAACGATTTCGCCAATTTTGGAAATACCCTCACCAAAGGTGATTTCAAATTCTGCCTTGCGGAACGGTGGAGCAACTTTATTCTTCACCACTTTGACGCGCACCTGATTGCCGATTACTTCATCGCCATCCTTGATGCTGGTTACACGGCGGATATCCAAGCGCACGCTGGCATAGAATTTCAGCGCATTACCTCCGGTTGTTGTTTCCGGATTGCCAAACATCACACCGATTTTCTCACGCAACTGATTGATAAAGATACAAGTGGTGTTTGTTTTATTGATAGTTGACGTAAGCTTTCGCAAAGCCTGACTCATCAGTCGGGCCTGCAAACCTACACGATTGTCACCCATATCGCCTTCAATTTCGGCTTTTGGAGTCAATGCAGCTACAGAGTCAATCACAATAATATCGATAGCTGAAGAGCGAATCAGCTGATCTGCTATTTCGAGAGCCTGTTCACCATTGTCGGGCTGTGAAATCCACAAGTTATCTACGTCCACGCCCAGTTTAGCGGCATAGAAACGGTCAAAAGCATGTTCCGCATCAATAAAAGCGGCAATACCTCCTGCTTTTTGTGCTTCGGCAATGGCATGAATGGCCAATGTTGTTTTACCGGAACTTTCCGGACCATAGATTTCGATGATACGTCCTTTAGGGTATCCTCCAACGCCTAAAGCCGCATTCAAGGCAATAGAACCGGTAGGAATCACTTCCACCTGTTCGATATGCTCGTCGCCGAGTTTCATGATGGAACCCTTACCGTAGTTTTTTTCAATTTTATCCATTGCAGCCTGCAGTGCCTTGAGCTTTTCGCTGTTCGGTCCTGCAAACATATTCAGTTCTTCCTCTTTTTTTGCCATATAAATCTGTTTTAATGACAGGCCAAAGGCCAATGATAAATATTACAATTCCAAGTCGCCGTCCACTACTTCATGCCAAGGCAATCCGTATTGGTTCAGAGCTTCCATAAATGGATCCGGATCAAATTCTTCTACGTTCCACACACCTGCTTTCTTCCAGATACCTTTCAGGAACATCATGGCACCAATCATGGCCGGAACACCGGTTGTATAGCTGACGCCCTGCATGCCCGTTTCGAGATAAGCCTCATGATGGCTGCAGTTGTTGTAAACATAGTAAGTTTTTTCCTTTCCGTCTTTGATACCGCGAATACGGCAACCGATAGAAGTTTCTCCTTCGTAGTTTTCGCCCAAGTCTTGCGGATTTGGCAAAACAGCCTTGAGGAACTGCAACGGAACGATTTTCATGCCGTTATAGTCCACCTCATCAATGCGTGCCATACCGATATTCTGGATTACGCGCAAGTGTGTCAGATATTCCTGACCGAAGGTCATCCAGAAACGGGCGCGCTTGATTGTCGGGAAATTCTTGACCAACGATTCCAGCTCTTCGTGGAACAGCAGATAAGAGTCGCGCGGACCAATATTCGGGTAAGTCAAGTCCTTATGGATTTCCATGGGCTGAGTTTCCACCCACTGTCCGTTCTCATAATAACGTCCGTTTTGGGTAATCTCGCGGATATTGATTTCCGGATTGAAGTTTGTTGCGAATGCCTTGTGATGATTTCCGGCATTGCAATCCACTATATCCAGATACTGAATTTCGTCAAAGTGATGTTTTGCTGCATATGCAGTGTAAACACCCGATACACCCGGGTCGAATCCACATCCCAAGATAGCGGTCAGTCCGGCATCCTCGAAGCGTTTTTTGTAAGCCCATTGCCAGCTGTATTCAAAATGAGCTACGTCTTTCGGTTCATAGTTTGCTGTATCCAGATAGTTACATCCTGTTTGCAAACAAGCTTCCATAATGGTAAGATCCTGATATGGAAGTGCCAGATTCATTACGATATCCGGTCGGAAGCTGTTGAAGAGCTCCACTAACTGCTCCACACTGTCGGCATCCACTTGTGCCGTTTTGATATTCGGATTTCCGATAGCCTTAACAATTGCGTCGCATTTAGACTGCGTACGACTGGCAATCATGATCTCAGTAAATACTTCAGGATGTTGAGCCACCTTGTGTGCAGCAACGGTTGCCACACCACCGGCTCCGATAATCAAAACTTTTCCCATTTCTTTTTTGATAAATTGTAGGAGTTAGATAAAATAATAATAATGAATGTTACATTTCCGACGTATACTGACGGATACTTTTCTATAATACAAAGATAGTGAAAGTAGCGTGCAAATCAAAATACTGAAAAAAAAGTTTTCAAAGTATTTTATGCCGAAACGAATCCCGGCTTGCACAGCAATACCATTCGGCTCGTTTTTTTTCTGACGGGGAAACTGTTATTTAAATTCATCCCCGCGCACTCCGAGTGCACTCGTCAAGGAATATCCTAAGATTTCCGTATGGATGCGTCTGCTTGAAGACGGTTCCATGGTGAGCAGGGTTACATTCTTTTCGCCGTCGGTACGCTCTAAAATTGCCAGCAGGTCAAAAACAGAAGTATCTGTATCCGGAACGACTATCAGATTTTTCACTTCCTTGGCATCTACCAGTGTTTCGAAAGCCTGAGTAAAGAAGTCGGCTCCGCTCACCAAATTTTCTATTTGCAGGGAACTGATAGAGAAGGTTCCCAGATGCGGGTCGTCAAAGCCCTTTCCGTCTAATTCTTTATCAAACGATGCGGGAAGGAAATTGTCCAGCTGCTTTTTCTCCTTGCTGTGAATCAGAACCACTTGCAATTCGTTGGCTCCGGGTGTTACGCCTCCGTCCAGGGCAGCACAGACAAGCCAGTGTGCCAAGTCGGCTTTCGGGATTGGGCGGTTCAGCATTCGTTCGTAATTCACGGTCAAGTCAAATGCAACCCGGTCCAAATAATCGGCTTGAACCAAAATAACATGTTCACTCCATTTTGTTGTTTCCATCTTCTATATAGGATACTAATATGATTCGTTGTTTTGAAGCTACACCTTATTATATATAGGCCACCTGTAGCTTTTTATAATCTCTGATTTAGCTTGAAGAACAAGCCGGCTTACAATGGCAAACTCTTGAGCAGCGTGCCGTCAAGATGATACACCGACAGGGTTCCGTCTTCGAGCAAGGCAAAAGTAGGCGGATTGCCTCCTTTCGGGAAAGTGATGGAACCGGTATTGCAAATCACCTGTCCCTCCTCGTTTTTCTCCAGTTTCCACAAATGGGTATGTCCGTAAAGAAACACGTCCGGTTTTCCTTTCGGCATATTGGCTTCGTGATATACATGGCCGTGTGTCAGAAAAAAGCGACGGCCGCCATCCACCAGTAAGGCATAATCTGCCAGAACCGGAAAATCCAGCAACATTTGGTCCACTTCCGCGTCACAGTTTCCGCGCACAGCAACGATGTGTTGCGCACGCGCATTAAGGCGTTCCGCAATTGCCTTCGGGTCGAGGCCTTCGGGCAATCCGTTGCGCGGTCCGTAATTCAGGATATCTCCCAAGATGCAAAGCATGTCGCACTGCTGTTTGTCATAAAAAGCCAGCACCTTGTCCAATGCAGGCAGAGAGCCGTGTATGTCTGATACGATTAAATATTTCATATTCGTTATGAGTTGCGTTTTGTCTGTAATCAGAATTTCAATCCTTTCTTATTGCGGATACACCAACTGTTCGTCGGTAATAACATCCAGCACTTCGTGCAAATATTTCTTGGCTTCCCATCGTGCCATGGGCAAGTCCTGCAACAGATAGTTGCCACAATCCTTTGGCGTGGCCCCGGGCACTTCGCCTTCAAAAGCGGCAATAAAGCGGAATGTTTCTTTCATCAGCTCCAGCACATCTTTCGATTCCACGTCGCCTTTCACCAAAAGATAGTTTCCGGTGAGACAGCCCATGGGACCCCAATAAACGATTCGGTCCGCCCACACGGGATGATTGCGCAAAAACGTTGCAGCCAGATGCTCGATGGTGTGCAAGGCACCCTGTCCCAAGGCCGGCTCGTTGTTGGGTTCTTTCATGCGCACATCAAATGTGGTGATGGTTTCCTGTCCCACAACATCTTTTCTTGACACGTATATACCGCGTTTCAAACGCAGATGATCTATCGTAAAACTTGGAATTTTCTTCATTGTATTGCTATTTTGTTTGATGTATTTAAATTTACAGTTCGTCGATGCTGTTTGGCAAAGCGTGCAGGAAACTCTGGGTTACGCCAAACGAGCGGTTGGCTATTTCGCCCCAGAAATTCTCATACTGCTCTACATGATCCTTCACGCCCGGCGTGTCGCTGATGATGCGGAAACTCAGGAATGGTATTCCGTAGAGATGGCACACCTGGGCAATGGAAGCCGACTCCATGTCCACAGCCAGTCCTTCGGGAAAGTTCGATTTGATGACATCCAACTCCTTGCGGTCGGTAATAAACTGGTCGCCACAACAAATCAGTCCGGCATGGATGCGGGTTTCGGTATCCAGGCTCAAAGCGCATTGCAGCAGGCGTTCATTGGCAGCAAAGCGAGGCGGCATTCCCTGAATCTGCCCCAAAACATTGCCCATGCCGCACCACACGTCGTGGTAAGCGATTTCGCGGCTTACCACCACATCCATCACTCCTATCTGTGCATCAATGCCTCCGGCCACACCGGTACTGATTATGGCATCGGGAGAAAACGTATGAATCAGCTCCAAAGCTCCTGCCGCCGCATTGACTTTTCCAATGCCGCACTGCAGCAAAACAATCTCGTTTCCACCTGCCTCTCCGCCAATGTAGCAGAAAGGTCCCACCGTACTCTCTTTCTTATTGTTCAGATTTTTTGCCAGTTGCTCAAATTCCGAGCTCATGGCGGTCATGATTCCAATTTTCATATCTATCTATTTAGTTGTAAAAATACGATAAAAAGAGGGATGGCAGAAACGGCATACCTAAATTTCATCTTTATTAACACAGGATACTTCCCCACGGCAACTTGCTTTTTGCTTGCCAAACATCTCAGGCCGGCGCAATCAATTTGGTACACAGAATGTCAAATAACAGGCAATTCCGTCAGTTAACCAATGATAAAAACGCTAATTTTTGAAATATTCATGACAGAATGACATTATTTGTGCACATGGTAAACCTTTTGATGTTTATTGGCTGTCGGCGCAAACCGACAAGAATACGAAAACAAATAAAGACTAAATAAAAGAAAGGAGAAGCACCATGAACTTTAACAAATTTACAATCAAAGCACAAGAAGCTATTCAAGAGGCTGTAAATCTGGTACAGAGCAAAGGCCAACAGGCTGTTGAGCCCGAGCACTTACTGGCAGCCATCCTGAAAGTGGGAGAAAATGTGACGAATTTTCTTTTCCAAAAACTTGGAGTCAATGCCCGAAACATCGAGCAGGTAGTGAACAGACAGATTGATTCCCGACCCAGAGTACAGGGAGGCGAACCCTATCTGAGCCGAGAATGCAACGAAGTGCTCACTAAAGCACAGGACTTTGCAACGAAGGACGGCGACGAGTTCGTTTCGGTTGAATATATGATTAAGGCTTTGCTTGTGGTGAAAAGCAACGTAAGCCAGATACTGAAAGATGCCGGAATCAGGGAAAAAGAACTCGAAACGGCAATCAGGGAACTGCGTAACGGCTCAAAGGTAACCTCGCAATCCAGCGAAGACACCTATCAATCGTTGAGCAAATATGCCAAAAACTTGGTAGAAGAGGCACGAAGCGGCAAACTGGATCCCGTGATCGGACGCGACGAAGAAATACGCCGTGTGCTGCAAATCTTGAGCCGAAGAACCAAAAACAACCCAATCCTGATCGGAGAGCCGGGAACCGGTAAGACAGCCATCGTGGAAGGTTTGGCACACAGAATATTAAGAGGCGACGTTCCGGAGAACCTTAAGGACAAACAGCTCTTCTCCCTGGACATGGGCGCTTTGGTGGCAGGAGCCAAATATAAGGGCGAATTCGAGGAACGACTCAAATCAGTAGTAAACGAGGTGACCAAGAGCGAAGGACGCATCATCTTGTTTATCGACGAGATTCACACACTGGTGGGTGCCGGAAAGGGAGAAGGAGCCATGGATGCCGCCAATATCTTGAAACCGGCTCTTGCACGCGGTGAATTGCGGAGTATCGGTGCCACCACGCTCGACGAGTACCAAAAGTATTTCGAAAAGGACAAGGCTCTGGAAAGACGCTTCCAAACCGTAATGGTCAACGAGCCGGATACGCTGAGCAGCATTTCCATCTTGCGCGGATTAAAGGAGCGCTACGAAAACCACCACAAGGTGCGTATTCAGGATGACGCAATTATTGCTGCCGTAGAACTGTCCAACCGATACATCACCGACCGCTTCCTCCCGGACAAAGCCATCGACTTGATGGACGAGGCGGCTGCCAAACTGAGAATGGAACGCGACTCCGTTCCAGAGGAATTGGACGAAATCATACGCCGTCTGAAACAGCTGGAAATTGAACGCGAGGCCATCAAACGCGAAAACGATGAACCGAAACTGCAACAGTTGAGCAAGGAAATTGCCGAACTGAAAGAGCAGGAAAGCAATTACAAGGCTAAATGGGAGGCTGAACGAGGCTTGGTGAACAAGATTCAGCAGAACAAGCAGCAAATTGAGCAGCTGAAATGGGAAGCCGAACGCGCAGAACGCGAAGGAGACTATGGCAAAGTAGCCGAAATCCGTTACGGTCGACTGAAATCCCTTCAGGATGAAATTGAGCAAATCCAAGAGCAACTGCATCATACGCAGGGTGCCGAGGCAATGATCAAGGAAGAGGTCACCTCAGAAGACATTGCCGACGTGGTAAGCCGCTGGACAGGTATCCCGGTGAGCAAGATGCTGCAGAGCGAACGCGAGAAACTCTTGCATCTGGAAGAGGAGCTGCACCAACGTGTCATCGGACAGGATGAAGCGATTCAGGCGGTAAGTGATGCCGTTCGCCGAAGCCGTGCGGGACTGCAAGATCCAAAACGTCCGATCGGTTCCTTTATCTTCCTGGGTACAACGGGTGTTGGTAAGACGGAATTGGCTAAGGCATTGGCCGAATATCTCTTTGACGACGAAACGCTGATGACGCGTATCGATATGAGTGAGTACCAGGAAAAATTCAGTGTGAGCCGACTCATTGGAGCGCCTCCGGGATATGTTGGTTACGATGAAGGCGGCCAGTTGACCGAAGCCGTACGCCGCAAACCCTATTCTGTAGTGCTTTTCGATGAAATAGAAAAGGCACATCCGGATGTGTTCAACATTTTGTTGCAGGTATTGGACGACGGCCGTCTGACAGACAACAAGGGCCGTGTGGTCAACTTCAAGAACACCATCATCATCATGACCAGCAACTTGGGCAGCAGCTACATCCAAAGCCAATTCGAAAAGCTGAACGAAAACAGCACTACACAAGAGCGCGAGTCTCTGATTGAGTCTACCCAGAAAGAGGTGATGAACATGTTGAAAAAAACAATCCGTCCGGAATTCCTGAACCGTATCGACGAAACCATCATGTTCCTGCCGCTGACTCACGACCAGATCAAGCAGGTTGTTTCCCTGCAAATCAAGGGAATCACCAAGATGCTCGAGGGCAACGGTGTAAAACTGAAGCTTACCGACGAAGCCTTGAACTTCCTGGCTGACGCAGGATACGATCCTGAATTCGGTGCCCGTCCGGTGAAGAGAGCCATCCAGCGCTACTTGCTGAACGACTTGTCAAAGACGATGCTGGCTCAGAACATCAACCGGGACAAACCGATTGTGGTACGTGTAAAAAATGACGCTTTGGAATTCAGTAATGAATAAACCGGGCTGATTCTATATTCTAATGCGGGTGTGTCGCTGCCATCAAGGCGACGCACCCGCATTTTTTGTATTCTCTCCGCCTGAGTCTTATCAGAAAGCTACTGTCACAGCCTGGTGAAATTCGGGATTTCATCAACAAAAAGCACTTGTATGCTGTAATAAAGTTCCGGGCAACATCATATATTAATATACCAACACGTGTGGTTTTAATATTTCACATATGTGGTTTTATTATTTCACACTGTGGTTTTAATATTTCACACTGTGGTATATAGATTATCTCAAATCAAAATTGGTTTCATTACAGCATATCAGAAAGAATTCATGCCGAAACATGAAGTTAATGAATCTAAACAGATTGATTCCAAAACGGTAAACACATAACACACCTATAATGGCACTCAATTCATAATACCTGTCAAATGCCATACCAATTTCAAAAATGCTTCAAGAGAAATATTACCCCATCAATGTGATATACATGTTATGATTCTTGAATTATGTGTAACCAACTTTCGTTTCTTCTGAAAATTGATTTACATTCCTTTTTTCGGTATATAGTTTGTATTGTAATTTAAATTTCATACATTTGCTTTTGAGGCCGTATCTGAGCGGAGTAATCAAGCAGGCTACCCTCGGGGGTGATGGGGGTTGGTGAAGGCTGAAACAAACAGCGCGCAGAGAGGTTAACCCCAAGTTGAGATATAACACTGGCTATCCAATCCGAGCGGGCGGAGAAAGTACGGGTTGCTTTTTCCTTTACGGCACGGACGGACGCAAAGATATATCTCAGCGTTATTTTATCAGCAACCCCCAATGGCGTATAACTTGGTCGATTTTGCGTTTTATTTCTTCCGGAAATTGATTTTCATTTATTTTTTTAAACATTTATATTGTAGTTTTAATTTTGTATATTTGCAGTGGTGCTAAACCGAAAGGCCGTGCGCCCAGACTCCGGCAGGTTTCATTATCTGAAATCTGCCTGTTTTATTTCTTCCGCATTGAGTATTCTAAACAGCATCTAAACAAGTTTTAAACGATTTCTAAACAGCATTTATATGCTGTTTTAATTCTGTTTAGATGCTGTTTAGACAATGTTTAGACAGGCCAAGCACGTGGTCTATAAAAAGATGAGCACAGACTATATAAGATAGGTGTAAGCTTCTCTTTCCAATACCGGAACAGATGAAGTATGGAATGTCTGAGAATAAGAGGAGGAGCTTACGAATGCAATGAGCACACAAGCAAAACAGGATAACGCTAACAGGCGCAAAGCCGACAAATTTCTATGTATATGGAACAAGGGAAGCAAGCAGTTGCCCACCTGTTGAAACAAAATCTGAAACAAACAGAAAAAGGAACTTTTCCGAGCATCTGAAAAAACAGCTCGAAAAAGTTCCTTTTGTCTTATGTGCCACAATATGTTTTAGCGCTCGGCATAAATCAACAGCAACAGTTGGAAAGCCAACAACAGTGGCATGCCGTAACGGAATGTCAGATGACGTGTTTTGTGACTGAACAAATGCATGGACAACAACGCACCGCTACTGCCACCGGCAAAAGCAACCAACCACAAAATTCTTTCCGGTATGCGCCACCGGCGATTGTATGCCTTGCGTTTGTCGCTGGCATAAAGCAGAAACGCAAACAGGTTGATGCCTAATAAATAATAGAACAACATACTCATAATCATTTATCGGATTTGTATCACATGAACTATCCTTTCCTCTCTCTCAACGAATGGCTGTCTTGACGGAATCACAGTTTGATATGCTCCTTCTTTGCCTTCGACTCGTTGTGCATGCGGTCTAAGGCCGTCACCACGTAAGTATATTTGGTTTTTCCATCCTCGTAGGGCAACTTGATGAACGTGTCAGCAGTAATGGCCACAATATTCTCGGCATAGCGCAAGTCAACGTGTTCGTCTTCGGCAAAACGATACACCACATATTTCACAGCCTTGTCCAATTCTTTTTTCCCCTTGGGAGCTGTCCAGAAAAGCATGTATCCGTCTTCGGTCCACACTGCCTTCACTTTGCGCGGCTTTTTGGGACTTCTGCTGTCAATCCAAGGCATTTCGGGCTGAAGTGCCGGGTAACGGTGATATTTATAGCGAAGCATACTGGCATAATTGCCCTTGTTTTCGACCACAGCTTTGGCATACCATTGGCAGCTTCCTTCGATTCCGGGAAGCGAACGCTGCAGATCCATCTTGCGCACCTGCTGATGGGTATTGGTATTTACAGGATCCGGATACTTTACGGTTCGGTCAACATCCTGACCGATATATACCGGACGCTTTCCGGCATGCTCACTCCACCAGCGAGTCAAGGTTACGTAGTCGGCAGAAGAATGGCCTATCTGCCAATATACCTGCGGAATGTTATAATCCACCCAACCTTCGTCTACCCACTTCAACACGTCGGCATAAAGATCATCGTAATTTTGCAAGCCGCGCGTGTTACTGCCCCGCTGCGGATCGCTGCTGAGATTGCGGTAGATTCCAAAGGGAGACACTCCAAACTTAACCCATGGCTTCACGGCACGGATACAGTCGTGCAACTTCTTCATGAACTGATTGACATTCATGCGACGCCAATCTCCACGGTCCATTCCCTTGCCATAGCGAGCATAAGTTGCATCATCCGGAATTGGAACTCCTGGCACCGGATAGGGATAGAAATAGTCATCCATGTGAATTCCGTCCACATCATAACGCATCATTATATCCATCACCACCTGACAGATGTAATCATGATTCTCGGGGATTCCCGGATCAAAAATCAATTGTCCGTCGTATTTAAAGAATCGCTCCGGATGCTTGAAATAGGGATGGTTTTTGGCCAGTTCGGTAGTTCCCTTTGTCTTGGCACGGAAAGGGTTAATCCAGGCATGCAATTCCATGCCGCGCGCATGACACTGGTCTATCATCCATTGCAACGGATCCCAAAAAGGCGATGGTGCCGTGCCTTGCCTTCCGGTGAGATAGCGGCTCCAGGGTTCGAAAGAACTTTGATACAGAGCATCTGCTTCCGGACGAACCTGAAACAAGATGGCGTTGATGCCGCTCTTCTGCAACTCATTGAGCTGATGGGTAAGCTCGGATTGCATGCGCACCGTCCCCATACCCTTAAACTGATAGTTTACACACTGAATCCATGCTCCACGAAACTCCCTTTTGGGTGATATCTGCGCCATCATCCACACACTGCTCAGACACCATAAAGCCAGTAAATATAATCTTCTCATCATGCTGTTTTATTCATCCGGAAAAAACCAAAACGAAACATTTTTCCGAATATAATGCTACTTATTAATTTCCGGGTGCAAAGATAGTGAAAGGTGAGTGCAATGCAAAATACTGAAAACAAAGTTTTCAAAGTATTTGCATGGCCGAACCGCATCCTATTCTTATGGACAGAACAATTATTTCTGCCAAGACCTTACGTCCTTACCTCACTTTTTTTATAACTTTGTATACTTGTAGACACAAAGACTTCATTGTTATCAAAGAATTGCAAACACATGGACCAATATATACACATCAAAGGAGCCAAAGTCAATAACCTGAAGAATATTGACTTGGACATCCCACGCAACAAACTGATTGTCATAACCGGCCTGTCGGGATCGGGAAAATCCTCTTTGGCATTCGATACACTTTATGCCGAGGGACAAAGAAGATATGTGGAAAGCCTGTCCGCGTATGCACGCCAGTTCTTGGGACGAATGGGCAAACCGGAATGCGACTATATCAAAGGGATTCCACCAGCCATTGCCATCGAACAGAAGGTAAACAGCCGCAATCCGCGCTCTACGGTAGGCACTTCTACAGAAATATACGACTACCTGAGACTGCTGTTTGCACGAATTGGAAAAACCTATTCGCCCATCAGCGGACAGGAAGTGAAGAAGCACAGTGTGGAAGATGTGGTAAACTGCATGCTTTCGTACTCCGAAGGAACACGTTTCACCGTTCTTACTCCACTTCATGTACCAGAAGGCAGAACACTGGCCGAACAGTTGGACATGGATTTGAAACAGGGATTCACCCGACTGGACGTAAAAGGAGAAATAGTATACATCGAAGATTTTCTGAAACAACTCAATGCACAGCAGCCCGACTGCGACATGCTGCAGGATGTATTCCTGCTTATCGACCGCATGAGCTGCAGTAGAGAACAATCGGTCATTTCGCGTCTGACGGACTCTGCCGAAACTGCTTTCTTCGAAGGAGACGGAGCCTGTGTACTGCGCTTCTATCCCGCCGGAATCAAACATTACTTCTCTACCCGATTCGAAGCCGACGGCATCACATTCGAGCCTCCTTCCGACAATTTGTTTTCGTTTAACTCACCCATCGGAGCCTGCCCCGACTGTGAAGGTTTCGGCAAAGTAATCGGCATTGACGAAAGCCTGGTGATACCCAATTCAACACTGAGTGTTTACGATGGTGCCGTGGCATGTTGGAGAGGCGAAAAGATGAACGAATGGAAAATGGAGTTCTGCCGCAATGCCGAACGGTTTAAATTCCCTATATTCAAGCCGTATTTCGAACTGACTCAAAAGGAGAAGGATTATCTGTGGCATGGAAATCCCCAAGCAGCCAACCCGCGCGAAGAGGTGTGCATCGACTCCTTCTTTAAGATGCTCGAAGAAAATCAGTATAAAATTCAATACAGGGTGATGCTGGCAAGATACCGCGGAAAAACCACCTGTCCTAAATGCCAGGGATCCAGACTCAGACCCGAAGCGAATTATGTAAAGGTGAACAATCGTTCTATTGCAGATTTGGTGAATCTGCCCATCGAGCAACTCAAAGATTTTTTTGTCCACCTGAAACCGGATGAATATGAAATACAAGTCTGCAAAAGAATCCTGACAGAAATAAACAACCGAATCGATTTCTTGCTCGATGTAGGACTGGGTTATCTCACACTGAACCGGCTGAGCAACTCACTGTCGGGAGGCGAAAGTCAACGCATCAATTTGGCTACATCGCTGGGAAGCAGCCTGGTTGGCTCACTTTACATACTGGACGAACCCAGTATCGGACTGCACAGCCGAGACACAGAACGCCTCATCAAGGTGCTCAAACAGCTGCGCAACCTGGGCAATACTGTGGTCGTCGTAGAGCATGACGAAGAAATTATACGTGCAGCTGACTATATTATTGACATCGGACCGGATGCCGGAAGATTGGGAGGCGAAGTGGTTTTCGAGGGTGACCTGCAAAAAATGCTTCAGGAAAAGCCTCAAGACACCCAAAGCCATACCGTGAGATATCTTACCGGACAGGAGGTTATACAGGCTCCTGCAAGACATCGCTCATGGACGCATTTTATCGAAGTGGAAGGAGCACGCGCCAATAACCTGAAGGGAATCAACGTAAAGTTCCCGCTGAATGTTATGACAGTGGTAACCGGCGTAAGCGGATCGGGCAAATCATCGCTCGTAAGGAATATCCTCTACCGGGCTGTGAAACGCGAACTGGATGAAGTTACCGACAGACCGGGAGAGTTTCTGAAACTGAACGGTGACCTAAAGTGCATTAAAAATATTGACTTTATTGACCAAAATCCTATCGGCAAATCATCACGGAGCAATCCTGTGACGTATGTCAAAGCGTATGATGAAATAAGAAAGCTGTTTGCAGCGCAACCTATGGCACAACTGATGGGGTTCACCAGCGGATATTTCTCTTTCAATACAGAAGGTGGAAGATGTGAAGAATGCAAGGGAGAGGGTACCGTAACCGTGGAGATGCAGTTTATGGCCGACCTGGTATTGGAATGCGAATCCTGCCACGGCAAACGATTTAAAAACGATGTACTCGAAATTAAATTCCAGGATAAAAACATCTATGATGTGCTGAATATGACCGTTAATCAGGCCATCGAATTCTTTACCGAACAGAAACAGGAAAAGATTGCGCGAAAACTGAAACCACTGCAGGAAGTTGGACTGGGCTATATCAAATTAGGACAGTCGTCAAGCACTCTGTCGGGTGGAGAAAACCAGCGTGTCAAACTGGCCTATTATCTAAGCATGGAGAAGTCTGAACCTACGCTCTTCATCTTTGACGAGCCAACCACCGGTTTACACTTTCATGACATAAAAAAACTCATGCAGGCTTTTGACGCATTGATACAACGGGGACACACGCTCATCATCATCGAACATAACATGGATGTGATTAAATGTGCCGACTATGTGATCGACCTGGGACCGGAAGGCGGAGACAAGGGCGGTAATCTTGTAGTATGCGGAACACCACAAGAAGTGGCTGCATGCCCGAACAGCTACACCGGAATGTTTCTGAAAGAAAAACTGAACGAACAATAGGCGTAAAAAAGACATGGACATGCTGAAAACTTTATTACTTGTCGGATCCGGCAGTTTCATAGGGGGTGTTCTGCGTTATCTCATATCCAAAATGCTGCAACTTTGGGCACCGTCTGCCTTTCCCTTGGGCACATTTGTGGTAAATATTCTGGGATGCCTGGCCATCGGCTTGTTTTATGGCCTGTTTGAGCGACATCATTCCGTAAGTACGGACTTGAGGTTGTTTCTGACAGTGGGCTTCTGTGGCGGATTTACCACTTTCTCCACTTTTGTCAACGAAAATTTCCTGCTTCTGCGACAAGGTAATTTTACACTCACTGCAGTATATGCGGCTCTCAGCCTGCTGGCCGGATTGCTTATGCTGTATGCCGGACAAACACTCATCAAATTATTCTGATTATAACAAAAAAAGAGCGGTACAGGATTTCAATATGTAAATCCTGTACCGCTCTTTTATGTGGTGCAACTCTATTATAGAGGTACGTATTCTACAAATGCTTCCATTGCTTCGTACGAGGCCAATCCCAATGCCTGATACAATTCTGCTGTACCGTGGTTACGGTCCTCAGAACGTTGCCAGAACAAGCGCTCGTCGTTACCCAGGAAAGGTGCACTTTCCATTTGTGAAGCGTGACGCAAAATAGCATTTCGCTTCGTGCGCAATTCTTCCGGACTGATTGGAACCACCATTTCAATGTTTTCAATTTCCCACTCGGCCCATGCTCCGCGATACATCCAGATGCGGCATTCTTTCAACCACTCGGCACCGTTTTCCTTTTCTATGTCGATGGCTGCCAACACGGCATCGGTACATACCCGGTGTGTTCCGTGCGGATCGGCCAAGTCACCGGCTACAAAAATCTGGTGTGGCTTGACTTCGCGCAACAGATTCAACACGATTTCAATGTCGGCCTCGCTGATTGGATTCTTCTGAATCTTACCTGTCTCATAGAAAGGCAAGTCAAGGAAGTGAACTCGGTTCAAAGGAATTCCACTGTATACGCTTGCCAAGCGAGCTTCGCCACGGCGAATCAGTCCCTTGATGGTGAGAATGTCGCGCGTATCAAAGTCACCAGACTGCTTCTCATTGAGGAATTTCTTGATCTCAGCATACTTTTCGCGGATTACTTCATCCTTACTGTCGTTAAACAACTGGTTGAATCCATTGATGAAATGCAGGAAACGCATTACTTCTTCATCGCCTACGGCAATATTTCCTGAAGTCTGATAAGCAACATGCACTTCGTGATTCTGACGGACCAAACGCTGCAAAGTGCCACCCATGGAGATTACGTCATCATCCGGATGCGGAGAGAAAATCACCACACGCTTAGGATATGGGTTAGCACGCTCGGGACGGTAAGTATCATCTTCGTTTGGCTTACCTCCAGGCCAACCGGTAATGGTGTGCTGCAAGTCATTAAACACACGAATATTCACATCGTATGCCGAACCATACAGCGCCAACAGTTCGCTCAGGCCGTTTTCATTATAATCTTTATTAGTAAGTTTCAAAATAGGCTTTCCGGTAAGACCACACAACCAAACGATGGCACTGCGAATCAGCTTGTTGTTCCACTCACAAGAGGTTACCAGCCACGGACGCTGGATGCGGGTAAACTTGGCAGCAGCCGTAAGGTCCAGACAAATGCGGGTCTCGCCATTCATTTGCAGGAAAGAAGCCGGAACAGACTCAGACATTTTTTCCTCTACTGCACGATACACCATTTCGGCTTTCTCTTCGCCCCATGCCATCAGGAAGATGTGACAAGCCTGAAGAATAGTTCCTACACCCATAGTCAAAGCACATACGGGCACATGCTCTTTGCTGCCGAACACTTTGACAGCTTCCTGACGTGAATTGTTGCCCAACAACATGAGTCGGGTTTTAGATGCCGGCTGAGAGCCAGCTTCGTTCAACATAATATTGCCTCCCTGACCAATTCCCAACAGAGCGATATCCAGACCGCCACAGTCACAGATAGCCTGTTCGAAAGCACGACATTCAGCCGTAACATCCTGTTGTGCTACTGTTCCGTTCAACGTATAGCACTTCTTATATTGAATCTTGCTCAAGAATGATTCGTTCAAGAACCGGTAGTTGCTTGCACCATCAGCCGAAACCAAAGGATAGTATTCATATCCTACAAAGAAGATTACATGAGCAAAACTCAATCCCTCCTCCTGGTTCATGCGCACCAGATGCTTATAAACTTCTGCTGTTGAAGAACCTCCTGCCAAGGCTATCACACAGTCTTTGCCCTGTTGCTCCTTATCGCGGATGATAGTGCTCACCTGCTGTGCCACTGCCAAGGCTCCTTCGGAAGCAGAATCAAAAATATCTGTACGAACACGCTCATTTCTGGCCAATGCCGAACGCTCTACTTCAGATTCCGGCTTGTAATAGCGCTCCGGTATCTGATTCAGCTTGATCTGTGAACTTAAGTTTGTTCTCATAAACCTTTTCTTTTTTATGTTTAATAATTAGGTGTCTCGGCACAGTGTGTACCAAAAACACGGCAAATATAATACATTCTTGTAATTATTACAAAGAATAATCCTGTTTTTAGATGCTTATTTTTTAAAAATAGAAGCCTAACCCTACTTTTAATCCAACTTTGCTTCCGTCCGAGAAATTGTTGAGGCTCATGTTGTAGTATATTGCAGGCTCGATTGTAATGAATTCATTCACAAAAAAAGCATACCCCACTTCAGGACAGAGCTGCAGGTTGTTTACATTCTTAAACAGATGTTCATACTGCAATCCCAAACCTAAATAAAGTCCGTTCTGCTTGATGTAATAACGGGCTCCTGCGCCTACCGACACATTATCATCGTAACGTGTGTGACCATAGCCCAACTTGCCAAACAGCATCCAAGCGTCGTGTACAAAAATACCTCCGTTCAAATCCAAGCCAAAGCTGAACTTTTCATTGTTGCTGTAGGATAAATTCAGTCCCGAAAAGGACGAAGATACATAACAGGTTCCTTTGTCAAACTGAGCTTTTGCACTGACTGATGCCAGCACAAACAATATACCTAACAATAATTTCTTCATAATACGTGTATGTTTAAATTAAATAATATTCGGGGATGGAGCTTATTCATTCTCGGCATGAGTCGGCACCTGCCTTGTTGAATTGTTCAGGTCGCGTTCACGCTTGGCTGCCATTTTTTCTTTCTTACGGTAAACCCACCACAAGGCCAAAATAATCAGCGCATTCAACATTACAGAGAATATAATCGTGCCGGTACTGGCTGTAGAACGAGGCAACAGATAAGCATAAATAACGATTGAATATAGGGAAAAAGCTACTGGAATCCACGTTGACTTTCTTATTCGGTTTTTTCTCATATTGTTTCTTTCTTATTGAAATGATACCAACGGATAAAAATTACTAGCAATAATACGGATGCGACTATTCCTCCGGATACACCCCATGCATAGGGCAAAGAAAATCCTTCGGGCGCAACCAAGATATAAGACACACATACAGCGGTCATGAACATTCCCGGAAAAAGAGTAATATAAAAGTTCTTCTTCTGACGGGCCAACCATACAGTAATCGTCCAAAAAGTAAAGATAGATAAAGTTTGATTAAACCAAGCAAAGTAACGCCATAATATATCAAAATTAATATTCATTAAAACTGCCGCCAACACAAACAGAGGTAACGAAATAACCAGACGACGCCACAAGGTGTCCTGACGGAACTTTAAAAAATCAGAAGCAATGAGACGAGCACAACGAAATGCAGTATCACCCGACGTGACCGGTGCGGCCACTACTCCCAATATTGCCAAGACTGCACCAACGGTTCCCATCCAGTCGTTACAGATAAAGCTGACAATTAATGCGGGATTGGAATTTCCCTCCGAAGCTAAAAGAGATTGCAACTGACCGTAACCGACGGCATACTTAATTGCGGCAGCAGCCCAAATCATAGCAACGATGCCTTCGGTTATCATGGCTCCGTAGAAAACACGACGTCCCAGTTTCTCATTTTTGATACAACGCGCCATCATCGGACTTTGTGTGGCATGAAAACCACTCACCGCTCCACAGGCTATCGTTATGAATAGCATCGGAAAAATAGGAAGATTGGAGTTGGGATGGTGATTCATAAAGGCTTCGCCTATCTCGGGCATCCAGTTGTCATGGGTAAATATACCATAGAGAACGCCAACAGCCATAATCAGCAAAGCACCACCAAACAAGGGATAAATGCGGCCAATCAAAGCATCAATGGGCAATAATGTGGCCAATATATAATAGATAAAGATTACAACACTCCAAAATGTGGCACTGCCCCAAAATCCCCAAGTTGGAGTCATAGAAGCCAAAAGGCCGGCAGGCGTGGTAACAAAAACAGTTCCAACCAAAATCATCAGCACCAGAGAGAACACACGCATCACCATACGTACACCACTCCCCAATTCATCACCCACTATTTCGGGCAAACTCATACCAGATTTGCGGATGGATATCATTCCGGAGAAGTAATCGTGAACGGCACCTCCGAATATACAACCGAAAACTATCCATAAATAGGCTGCCGGACCAAAGAGTATTCCCATGATGGCTCCAAATATCGGACCAGTACCGGCAATGTTCAAGAATTGAATAAGATAAACTTTCCAGGTGGGCATCGGAATATAGTCTACTCCGTCCTGGTGGGTGTAGCAAGGTGTCTGACGATTGGAATCGGCTCCAAACACGCGCTCTACAAATGATCCGTAAATCAAATAGCCCAAAACTAAAGCACATAATGCTAAAATAAAGGTTGTCATGATAAATTGTTTGAATTATATAGTGCAAAAGTAATAATTTTAAGGATTATTAGAGAGTGGAATTAAAAAAAACTTTTCTATGGAATCAGAATATCTTAACTTTGTCTCGTGTTTTGCCTACATGGTGAATTATTTTTTGGATAAAATTTGGAAATGTATGAAACGGAAAGTCTTCTTTTTCTTATTCCTTACACTCTATGCCTTTTCTGCGGCTAAGGGTGCTTCGTATATCGACCCGGATAAAATGCCTAAACATGAAAGCCGGGCAGTGTGGCTCACCACCTTGAGCGGACTAGATTGGCCGAAAACAAAAGCGCACAACGAAACCTCACGACAAAAGCAGCAACAGGAACTCTGCACCATTTTAGACAGCCTGAAAAAAATAAGAATCAACACCGTATTGCTGCAGACAAGGGTGCGTGGCACGGTGATTTATCCTTCGGCTTTGGAACCATGGGACGGTTGTATGAGCGGCACTGTCGGAACAAGTCCCGGCTATGACCCATTAGCCTTTGCCATAGAAGAATGCCACAAGAGAGGAATGGAACTGCACGCATGGATGGTGACCGTTCCGTGTTTTAAAACGAATGCAACAAAGGCCCTAGGCAGTAAGTCGGTCCTAAAAAAACACCCCGACTTGTGCAAAAAGCATCAGGACACATGGTATCTTGACCCAGGCATGCCAGGCACTGCCGAATATCTCTCCAAACTGTGTTCCGAAGTGGTAAGCAATTATGATATTGACGGCATTCATTTTGACTACATCCGATACCCGGAAAATGCACGTAGCTTCCCAGACCAGAACACCTACCGTAAATACGGCAAAGGCATGGACAAAGCTGTGTGGCGAAGAAACAACATCACACATTGTGTGGAAAGAATGTATCACACGGTTAAAAACATAAAACCGTGGGTCAAGGTGAGCAGCTCGCCAATAGGCAAATACCGGGACCTGACCCGATTCCCGTCATACGGATGGAATGCCTTCGACGCAGTATATCAGGATGCCCAAAAATGGATGCAGAAAGGTATTCATGACATGCTCTTCCCAATGATGTATTTTCAAGGCAATCATTTTTATCCGTTTGCCGTGGATTGGAACGAAGACTCGGGAGGACAACCGGTTGTACCCGGATTGGGTATCTATTTCTTGAGCGAAAAAGAAAAAAACTGGAAATTGGATGTCATCGAACGTGAATTACAGTTCATCCGAAATGAGCATATTCCGGGACAGGCATACTTCCGAACTGAATTTCTGCTGAACAATGTCAAGGGATTGTATGACTATCTGAGAACCTTTTATTATCCATACCCGGCCCTGACACCTGTATGCAACCGATTGGATTCTGTAGCTCCAGAAGCCCCCAAAAAAGTATGTATCAACATGGGGCAATACCAGGCAACCTTGTCTTGGAATGCAGCAAATGATGATGTCAACAAGAAGGATGTACGCTATCATGTATATGCTTCGCGCAGTTATCCGGTAGATGTAACAAAAGCACAAAACTTGGTGTGCACGGCTCTGCGTGACACGTTTTTTTCGTTCAACCCGATGTATGTGGGACTTTACGGCTATCACTTTGCTGTGACAGCAACCGACCGTTCGGGCAACGAGAGCATGGCCGCTTATCCGCAAGAAGCAGAATATAGGAATACAAAAGTTGTACAGCACACCTCAAAAAAAATCATGTTAGCCTCAAACGGCAACAAACTGATTCTACCCAACAGCCATGCTGAATTTTTTATGATTTTGGACATGCAGGGACGTGTTCTCTTTACGGTGCCCTATCAGAAAGAATATAACATAGCTCATTTACCCAAAGGTGTATACCAGATTCGAACACTGGAGAAAAAAGGATACTCGCATGCCTTGGGAGAATTTATCAAGCCATAAAACAAACAAACTGCTTCGCAAAATATACCGCATAATGGTATGCTGCGAAGCAGTTTGCTTATTTCTATCCACAAAACATTCAATGTTCTACGATACACTTCATTCTAAAAGCGTTTTTTATAGATGTGACAATAAGGCTCCTCGCCCGTCTTTTCATAATAGTTCTGATGGTATTCCTCTGCTGTCCAAAATTCAGTAGCCGGCAACAAACGCGTCACTACATCATAGCCTTTGTCTTTTAATATCTCAATCAAACGTTCGGAAACGTCTTTCTGTTGCGGCGTAGTGTAAAAAATGGCCGAAAGATATTGCGGACCTATATCCGGTCCCTGACCATCTGTCTGGGTCGGATCGTGTATTTCAAAAAAATAACGGGCCAATACCTCAAAGTCTACTTCATCGGGATGAAATAGTATGCGCACAGCCTCAACATGGCCCGTAGTATGCGCTTTTACTTCTTGATAAGAGGGATTTTCCTTATGGCCTCCGATATAACCCGGCATGACCGACACTACACCTTTGATTCGGCGCATCATGTATTCCATACCCCAAAAACACCCTCCGGCAAAAATGGCCGTTTCGATTTTTTCTTCCTTCATAATCTTGTTTTTTTTATAATAAATTAATCATGATTGCAGCTGAGTACGCCGCACTTTTCGGATAATCATCCAATAAGCACAGAGCACCAATGTCCCCGTCAGAATCCATGATATGGGATAAACCATCATTAGTACATCGAAAGAATGCCATGAGGGACAAATAACATACACCCAGAATATCCGCAGCATACAAGTTCCGAACACGGTTAAAAGGGCTGGAGTGAGCGACCACCCCATACCGCGTAACGAAGATCCGGCTATTTCATAGCTGCAAGCAAGAAACTGCAAAGCCAACACTATATGCATACGGATTCCGCCATAATGATACACACCCTCGGTAGACGAGAAAAAGCTCAAAAAGAATTCGCTCCATGTTGCAAACAGTACGTTGAATACGGCACAAGCCAACACAGACATTCCCATACATATCCAAAATACACGACGGACACGATCTATTTTCTTAGCCCCATAATTTTGGGCAATGAAACTGATGGCAGCACCGTTGAATCCTTGAATCAGGAAATAGCAATACAATTCAAAGTTTAAGGCCGCCGCAGAACCGGCAATGGCATCAGAACCAAAACTGTTGATAGAAGACTGAACGATGACATTCGACAAAGAGAATATCACACCCTGCAAACCGGCAGGCAACCCGATACGCAACATATGCATCAGTTCTCGCCCGTTGATAGACAAACTACGGTAATGCAAACGATAAGGTTCGGCTTCTCTCCGCAAAACACGAACAATCAATGCAGCACTGAGCAAATTGGCAAAACCTGTGGCTATAGCCACTCCCAACACTCCCAAATGCAAACAAACTACGAAGAGAATGTTCAGAATCATGTTCAGCACTCCCGCAGCTACCAAAATATATAATGGACGGCGTGTATCGCCCACACTGCGTAGAATGGCTGCACCGAAATTAAATATCATGATAAATGGCATACCTAGAAAATACACACGAAGATAAAGCACTGCATCCGACAAGACATCAGGAGGAGTTCCCATCCATTCCAATATCGGTCGGGCTGCACTCCAACCTATAAACAACAATAAGATACCACTGATAAGGGCTACCAAAGCAATAGTTCCGATGGTGTGACGAATACGCTCGGTATTTCTTGTTCCAATATGATGGGACAAAACTGCACAGGCTCCCATAGACACACCGACAAAAAGATTTATCAGCAAGCCGATAACCGGCGTATTACTGCCCACAGCCGCCAATGCCTTACTCCCTACGTAATGACCCACTACGGCCACATCTACAGAATTAAACAGTTCCTGCAACAAGCTGCTTGCAGCCAACGGCAAGGCGAACAGCAAAATTTTCTTCAATAAAGGTCCGTGAAGCATATCTATCTCGTTCTTCTGCGAAGGCTTCACACTTACATCCTGACTCATTGTTTCTTTACCTTATTATATATAACACTTAAACCTTTTTAATTATTCTATTTCCAAACAAGCAAGATAGGTTGTTTCTGGCGTTACGGGAGTGAGCGGCAACAATCCCTTTATCAGTTTACCCTCATGAAAGTGAGGAGGCTTTATAGTAGCGTTTACCCTACTCTTTTGATGCAACTCGCCAGGCTTCGCACAGAAATCGATATAAAAACGGGCACAGATGTCGTCGGCCACCCATTTCTTCATAAACTGGGCCACCATTCCCATCGTCATACGCAAATTAATTTCAACACAAGGATGCAACAACATACGATTGTCTTCCGCACGGCATACCATCATATCTACACCAAAAGCACCTGAATATTCCTTTCCCAATGTGGAAGAAAATATCTGGGTCAACTGTTCGCGCAACCACTCAAGTACAGACAATGATATCCATTGCCCTAAGACAGCCTCTTTTTCAGCTTCAGACGAAACCAAGTTCCCGGAATATATTCCCTGGTGGGTCGTAGTAAACAAAGAAAGCCCCTCGTATGTGACACAACCGTTACCATCGGAATGAAATTCACAGGCAAAATCACACACCTTATTATATAGAGGTTCCAGTACTACACCGCCTTGCTCACGTATAAGACGGTTGCACCATCCAGTCAAAGGAGGCTGCAAAACAGGCATCCCCAACCGCAATCCCTTGCCGCTACCCGACCAAGGTGCTTTTAAAATGGTATGGGGAAATCGCAGAAACAGTTCATTTACCTGCTCTGCCGATGTGCAATAAAAAGACTGACCGCAAAAACAAGCAGACTTATCTGCCGAGACAGAGATACGCTCCTGCAACATTTGTAATACATGGACAGCAAAGCCACGGCCGGAAAACTGCCGCCACAACGACAACTGATTCTCTGAAGGCAAACAAGAAGTATCTATTCCACCACGAAGAAATTGCGCACGCATCAGAGGACTCCATCCCCAAGGCTCCAATTCATGAAGGACTCGAACATGCGGATGCAATACAAAACGAGACATCAAACCAAGCTGTTCGAATAGAAGATGGTCCGGTATTTTAGATACCCAGACACAATCCTCTTTCGAAGTCCACCACACAGGCAAAGTTTCTAAATCCTGACGCATTTTACGTGCAGACGCCGGTGCAATGAAATTCCATTGGTTATTGGCCAAGGCCAGATCATTCTCCGGATTAAATACATATAGCTTCATAAGTGCAAAATTAGTAAAAAACCAAATATTTTGCCAACTCTACTTTGCATTTTTATACTTTTACACTATCTTTGCAGTACGTAAGAAACAAAGATTTATGGAGACATTTTTCAGAACACATGCTTATCTGGTAGAGCACTTGAACGTGCCCGTACGGAGAGCTTTGATGGACGAAATAGACTGGAATGACCGTCTCATTGGCATAAAAGGAACGCGCGGGGTTGGCAAAACCACCTTCTTGCTTCAATATGCCAAAGAGTATTTCCGTCTATCCGACCGCAAGTGTCTGTTTGTCAACATGAACAACTTCTATTTTCAAGGAAGAGGCATCGCAGATTTTGCACGTGAATTTTATGAATCCGGAGGTCGTGTCCTACTCATTGACCAAGTATTCAAACAACCCAACTGGAGCCATGAACTTCGCAAGTGCTACGAAGAACTTCCCGATCTGCGGATTGTATTTACCGGTTCTTCTGTGATGCGCCTTAAGGAAGAAAATCCGGAACTAAACGGTTTGGTCAAGACATACAACTTACGTGGCTTTTCTTTTCGAGAATATCTGAACCATCAAACCGGAAATCAGTTCCGTTCCTACAGTCTGCAAGAGATATTGGAAAACCACGAGCAAATTGCACGACAAATATTGGCACAGGCCAATCCCCTGTTACATTTTCAGAGTTACATTCACCATGGCTTTTATCCGTTTTTTTTGGAAAAAAGAAACTTTTCCGAGAATTTACTCAAAACCATGAACATGATGTTGGAAGTGGATATCTTATTGATTAAACAAATTGAGCTGAAATATTTGGTTAAAATTAAAAAGTTACTATATTTGCTCGCAATAGACAGTCCGGTAACACCCAATGTCAGTCAACTGGCTTCTGAAATACAGACATCACGCGCCACGGTAATGAATTATCTGAAATATCTGGCCGATGCTCGTCTGATTAACATGATTTACCCGAAGAACCAATCTTTCCCTAAAAAGCCGGCCAAGATTATGATGCATAATCCAAATCTGATTTATGCCATCTATCCTAACCGTATGGAAATGATTGACATATTGGAAACATTCCTTCAAAACACGCTATGGAAAGACCATAAGGTGAACAAAGGAGACAAAGACTGCTCCTTTCTGATAGACGGCACACACCGGATAAAAGTCTGCACAGAAGACATCAAAAAAAAGAAAAACGATGTAATTTATGCCGAACATCAAATGGAAATAGGACGCGGATCACAAATTCCGTTATGGCTCTTCGGATTCTTATACTAAACAACAAAAAAGTGTTTTTAAGATAAATACTATACTATCTAATAATATTTAATATTATGGCAAAAGAAAAAAAATTCATCACATGTGATGGTAATCAGGCTGCAGCACATATCTCGTATATGTTCTCAGAAGTAGCAGCCATCTATCCGATCACTCCATCTTCAACAATGGCAGAATATGTTGACGAATGGGCCGCTCAAGGACGCAAGAATATCTTTGGCGAAACAGTATTGGTTCAGGAAATGCAGTCAGAAGGCGGTGCTGCCGGTGCTGTTCACGGTTCTTTGCAAGCAGGTGCTTTGACTACTACCTACACAGCTTCTCAGGGCTTGTTGTTGATGATCCCGAACATGTACAAGATCGCTGGTGAATTGTTGCCATGCGTATTCCATGTATCTGCTCGTACATTGGCATCTCACTCATTGTGTATCTTCGGCGACCATCAGGATGTAATGTCTTGCCGTCAGACAGGTTTTGCAATGTTGTGCGAGGGTTCTGTACAGGAAGTTATGGACTTGGCCGGTGTTGCTCACTTGGCTACCATCAAGAGCCGTGTTCCTTTTGTTAACTTCTTCGACGGTTTCCGTACTTCTCACGAGATTCAGAAAATTGAGATGTTGGAAAACGAAGACTTGGCTCCACTGGTTGACCAGGAAGCTTTGGCAGAGTTCCGTCATCGCGCTTTAACTCCGGAACATCCGGTTGCTCGCGGTATGGCTGAGAACCCAGATACATTCTTTACTCATCGCGAAGCTTGTAATCCTTTCTATGACGCAGTTCCTGCTATCGTAGAGGAATACATGGAGAAGATTTCAGAAATTACCGGCCGTAAATATGGCTTATTTACTTACTACGGAGCTGAGGATGCCGACCGCGTAATCATCGCTATGGGTTCTGTAACCGAAGCTATCCGCGAATCTATCGACTATCTGAACGCTCAGGGCCAGAAAGTTGGTTTGGTTGCTGTTCATTTGTATCGTCCATTCTCAGTAGAGCATTTCTTGAAAGCTGTTCCAGCTACTGCCAAGAAGATTGCTGTATTGGACCGTACCAAAGAACCAGGAGCAAACGGAGAACCTTTGTATCTCGACATCAAAGAAGCATTCTACGGAAAAGAAAACGCTCCTCTTATCGTGGGCGGACGCTATGGTTTGGGTTCAAACGACACCACTCCTGCTCAGATTTTGGCTGTTTACGAAAACTTGGCATTGCCAGAACCAAAGAACCACTTCACTTTGGGTATCGTAGACGACGTTACATTTACTTCTCTTCCACAAGGCGAAGAAATTGCTGTTGGTGGCGAAGGTATGTTCGAAGCTAAGTTCTATGGCTTGGGTGCCGACGGAACCGTTGGTGCAAACAAGAACTCAGTGAAAATTATCGGTGACAACACCAACAAACACTGTCAGGCTTACTTCTCTTACGACTCTAAGAAGTCAGGTGGTTTCACTTGCTCTCACTTGCGTTTCGGTGACGATCCAATCCGTTCAACATACTTGGTTAATACTCCAAACTTCGTAGCTTGCCACGTACAGGCTTACTTGAATATGTATGACGTAACTCGTGGTTTGAAGAAGAACGGTACATTCCTTTTGAATACTATTTGGGAAGGCGAAGAATTGGCAAATAACTTGCCTAACAAGGTAAAAGCTTACTTCGCTAAGAACAATATCAAGGTATATTATATCAACGCAACCAAGATTGCTCAAGAAATTGGTTTGGGTAACCGTACCAATACTATCTTGCAGTCTGCATTCTTCCGTATCACAGGCGTAATTCCTGTAGATTTGGCTGTAGAGCAGATGAAGAAGTTCATCGTTAAGTCATACGGTAAGAAGGGTGAAGATGTTGTAAACAAGAACTACGCTGCTGTTGACCGTGGTGGTGAATATAAGGAATTGACAGTTGATCCAGCATGGGCTTCTTTGGAAGTTGAAGCTGCAGCTGCAAACAATGACCCTGCTTTCATCAACGAAGTGGTTCGTCCTATCAATGCTCAAGATGGTGACTTGTTGAAGGTTTCTGCTTTCAAGGGTATCGAAGACGGTACTTGGCCACAAGGAACATCTGCATACGAAAAACGTGGTGTGGCAGCATTCGTTCCAGCATGGAATGCAGAAAACTGTATCCAGTGTAACAAGTGTGCTTATGTTTGTCCTCACGCTTCTATCCGTCCGTTCGTATTGAACGCTGATGAGAAGGCTGGTTTCGAAGCTACTACTCTTGAAATGAAAGCTCCTGCTGCCATGAAGGGTATGAACTTCCGCATTCAGGTAAGCGTAATGGACTGCTTGGGTTGCGGTAACTGTGCCGATGTTTGTCCGGGTAATCCTAAATTGGGCAAAGCTCTTACCATGGTTCCTCTGGAACAGGAGTTGGGTGAAGCTGCAAACTGGGAATACTGCGTGAAGAATGTAAGCAGCAAACAAGATTTGGTTGATATCAAATCAAACGTTAAGAACTCACAGTTCGCTCAACCTTTGTTTGAGTTCTCTGGTGCTTGTTCTGGTTGTGGCGAGACTCCGTATGTTAAGCTGATTTCTCAGTTGTTTGGTGACCGTGAAATCGTAGCAAATGCTACCGGATGTTCTTCTATCTATTCAGGCTCTATTCCATCAACTCCTTATACAACCAATGCTAAGGGTCAAGGTCCTGCTTGGGCAAACTCATTGTTCGAGGACTTCTGCGAATTTGGTTTGGGTATGGTATTAGCCAACAAGAAAATGCGTGCACGTGTTGAGGCTCTGTTGACCGAATCATTGTCATCTGAACATACTCCTGCAGAATTTAAAGAAGCTGCACAGGCATGGTTGGACGGCAAGGATGATGCAGATGCAAGCAAGGCTGCTGCAGAGAAGTTGATTCCTCAAATCGAGGCTGGTAAGGCTGCAGGTTGTCCTGTAAGCGCTCAGTTGGCAGAGTTGAGCCACTTCTTGGTAAAACGTTCTCAATGGATTATCGGTGGTGACGGTGCTTCTTACGATATCGGTTACGGTGGCTTGGATCACGTAATTGCATCTGGCGAAGATGTAAATATCCTGGTATTGGATACTGAGGTATACTCAAACACAGGTGGTCAGTCTTCTAAAGCTACTCCTCTGGGTGCAATCGCTAAGTTTGCAGCTTCTGGTAAGCGCGTTCGCAAGAAAGACTTGGGTATGATTGCTACTACTTATGGTTATGTATATGTAGCACAAATCGCTATGGGTGCAGATCAGGCTCAGTGCTTGAAAGCAATCCGTGAGGCAGAAGCTTATCCTGGACCATCTATCATCATTGCTTATGCTCCATGTATCAACCATGGTTTGAAAAAGGGTATGGGTAAATCACAGGCAGAGGAAGCAGCTGCAGTAGAATGTGGTTACTGGCAGTTGTGGCGCTTCAACCCAGCTTTGGAAGATGAAGGCAAGAATCCATTCTCTCTTGACTCTAAAGAGCCTAAGTGGGAGGCATTCCAGGATTATCTGAAGGGCGAGGTTCGTTTCGCTTCTGTGATGAAACAGTATCCAGCAGAGGCTGCAGACCTGTTTGCAGCTTGCGAAGACATGGCTAAGAAGCGCTATGCTTCATACAAGCGTATGGCTGCCATGGATTGGAGTGATGAGAAAGCTGCTGAGTAATTTTTAGCAAATACTATATTCTATATAAAGGAGGAAAGTCAAGGCTTTCCTCCTTTTTTGCTTGTCTATATCCTAGGGAGATGTTGATTATACAGCTTTTTGTTTATGTTCTTAAACGGCATCTAAACATAACTTAAACAAAGTCTAAATGGTATATAAAGGTATTTCATTCTGCATTCCTAGAAACGTAGAATGAAATACTCTCGTTATTGTTAGTACAAAATTCAACGAATTAACAAGCTTATCATCATGTTGATAGTATGAAAGTGATGAATCTCAAAAGATGACCGAAAACAACTTGACAGATTCCAAAAGATGAGAAAATACGAAACACTTGTATGATGGTATGATAAATCAATAGATACGAATATAGAAGATAAACATCTACTATTGGTATTTACCTCTTACTCGATTGCCCACAAACCACGGCAATATAAACACTAATGCCACAACTGAGGCAGACAGGCCGATTATGGTGGTGATAGCAAATACATACCAGAATCTGTTCTCGTCACCATCCCAAAGAA